>Ga0228674_1000171_pt1 | contig 50907 bp, 46 predicted proteins | sample 1D_rmetaG_FD_189054 | JGI IMG/M metagenome (GOLD analysis project Ga0228674, IMG submission 189054) | Seawater microbial communities from Monterey Bay, California, United States - 1D_r | ecosystem: Environmental > Aquatic > Marine > Coastal | place: USA: California | collected 2016-09-26
ATATTGATATTCTGTAAACATATATAGGGATTCTTCAAACGAATCTCTATATTTTTCTGATCTGAAATAATATTCTTGAATGGTAAAATCACGGTGGTCTAATGACACAGCTACGGTCTGGTGAAAATTTTGAATGGCGCCCAACAAAAATCTGTATTTTTTTCCCAGATTACACACAAACCATTTTGTAATTATATCACACAGCTCTAAACCATTACGCATTGTGCATTGCACAGTGTGTACAAGGGATATGCTTAGACCTTGATTAACTGTATACTAGTGTGTAGCTCTAAGCTACATTACTACTATGTGTATTGTTCCTACTAAGGGTATTACTACTATACGCATTGACACTTTCGTCTTTTAGCATATATAGTTTGATCTCTTTACTAATGCTATAAAAATTTTTACGCAGTAATTTTTTTCCCAGATTTAGTGTAAGGTTTTTTTGATGTTCGTCTGTTACAGTACGCTTAGTGTTGTAACCCGCGATGTCTACGCTTGTGCTTGTTCATACTTGATGTTTTCACTCTGCTGCGTCTAGCACTACCACTACTATGTTTAACTACAGGTTCGTGTGCTATATAGTGTTTGAACTTTTTCATATCCATACTTAGCGTGAGAATGTGTTTGAAATGTGTAAGACTGCATTAGACTTCACTTGTAGGCCGCTAGACTTCTATACTATGTTATAAATAATATTATGAACTGGATACACGGACATGATTGCATACACGATTTAATAGTATCTCAACGTTACTTAAATGCATATGGCGATAGAGACATCAGTGACTACAAGCGTCTGATTCAAAGTTCTCTACCACTAACTTGGGCTGTACATCCATTTAGTTTGTATGAGTCAAGCAGTTATGATCTTGTGTGTGAAGATTTAGGTTATGCTTTACCTAAAGCGGTGCATCCTTGGAACTCATTGAATACAAGAGAACTGTGGACGGTGTTATGCTCTTTTGGGTGGCGTGAACACGTTCAGGACATAGGTATCAACGCTATACAAAATCCGGAGTACATATACACACGCTGGTATTCAAACATATTCCACTCTCACATAGACAGCGATACTTACTTCAACAACATACTAGGCCGCAGTTAATCAACACTAGTTGTAGTCATTTAAGAACCATTTACCGCATTATTCAGACTACAGCTAGTACCATAAATCATTGTGGCACCCACTATAGGCTGTTTGTTGAGTTAGGGTGCGTAGAAGGGCGTTAAAAATTTTTTAAGCAGAGCTTCGCTGTGCCTAGGGTTGATACACTAGCAATCCAACCAACAACAACTCTATAGTACCAAGATATCTAGAATCATACACTATATAGTTAACACTCACTGAAAACACCTTAAATACTACTAAGAACAACAGTATATGTGAATCCTCGGGAAAGACTATACACTAAACGGAGTATAGATTATGAGAGCATTACATGTACACTTGTACAAGAGCATTAGCTATCGCATATTGAGTGTGATGATAACATTTGCTATAAGTCTAGCACTAACAGGCAATTTAAGTATGGCCAGTAGTATAGCAAGCATAGACGCAGTTATAAAGTTTGTGGTATATTTTTTACACGAACGTGCCTGGGGAAAGGGCATAAAGTATTGGAAGAATAGATCATGAATGAATTATTCCACATTAATCCCTATTTGTATATACTAGGCTTGATGTTGTTGGCAGGTTGTTTGTTTCGTTATGTATGGAAACATGAGAAACAAGTTGCAGAACTACACCGTAAAGAAAATCATAGACCGTTCAAGTAGTTAATGCAGTATGATATAGGTCCGCAAGTCTACTGTGGCCTTTGTCATTGTAATGAAAACATGGGTGTACCAACTGTTCTCCTCGGTCTCCTACACTAGCATAACCATGAGCATGTACTATGGGATCACTGAATATACGCAAATAACCTGGATGATTGGCAACTGTATTCCATGTTGTAGGGTCTACACTGCTTAAATAACGATGTCCATCTACAAAATCAAAGTATAAATTCTCGTGATAGCTGCGTAGTATGTGTGTATAACCCACTACATTGGCTAGGTTTTGTAGACTGTCATGGAAGTTTTTATAGTATTGTCTAGCCTTTCTACCTGGAGTTTGTGGTAGTATACTGCTTTTCTCTTCACCGTCTGGTCCTATTAGGTGACCTCTATTGATGTAACTCCATTGTATTACTATAGTATCTTCTGGTTTTAATTGAGTTTCAATTGTTTCTTTAGCACGTCTATAGATCACAAAGTTGTTTGTTCCGCTTACACATCTGTTATGTAATTGCAATTCTAATTTATCTGCCAGCAACTGTCCCCAACTGTTGTCATTGTACCAACGATGGTGGTCTCCGCTTGCTTGTCCATTCCATCCGTGACTGCATCCAAATAACCATAGTCTATTCATTACAATACATCTCTTATTAGTTGTGCTATATAACGATGACCGCTATCAGTGAAGTGTCCTTGGTCTTCTTGTAGATGTTTAGGATCCATATTCTTTTTTGTAATACGTAACACTGGATATCCACAACTTAATTCTTTCATTGTATCAGTATCGCAATAGCCAAACATGCTAAGAAACAATACATTGATGTTGTTGGCTTTTAACATATTACTAAAGTTATAATGATTAATTCTAAACAAATCATAATCATACTCGTTGCTGCTGAACTGTTCATTGTATTGTTTAAAAAAACTAGCAGTTTGTTTATTAGTTTGCCAAGTATCTGCTAGACGTTTGCACTTAACTAATAATCCATCGTCTTTGTATTGTTCTACTAACTGAACAATACCAGTATTGTTTTTGTTATTCTCTTTACTATCGTAGGTTCTTTGATCTTCTGGAACCCAGTTACTGGTCCAGAACTCACGTCTATTTACACTTGTGTATTGTATTATAAGTTGATCATTGCTAGTAAGCTCGTTATTCAGTATCATATTAGTGATTACTCGCCATATACGATAGTTACTTCCACAACCGCTTCCGTGATGTATGTAAGGAACATTTAGCAATTCGCTTAGAGCATCACCGTAACATATATTAGCGTTGCCTCTGTCACTAACACTACATCCTGCTACTACTAGTTTACGTTGGGAGTCTGTCACTGCACAATCCCCAACCGCCTACTAGTTCTAAGTCAGTGAACTTGTCTTCAAAGTCCAACCATATAGCTCTGTTATCTACAAGATACACATCTGGATAACACCAAATGTATCCACGACTAGTAATAGTTACTGTATCTGTTTGATGCCAAAATGTATGAGCACCCAGTTCTAATAATGCACTCAGACTATCCAAGTCCTTTGCATGGCAAAACCAATTGTCTTGCATAATTATATCGGGACTTACTATCTCTTGTGGGTCATCATGTCCAAAGTATAGTCTATCATTGTGCATTTGTATGTCACATTCTATTCCTCCACACACATCATATGCATGCAATAGGTATTCAATTCGGTTCTCAAATGATGGTTCCGGTCCTGTTGTGTTACCTCTATGTGCTATAAATTGAGTTGTAATCATTTAAATCCTCCGGCGTTCCTAATCCTTGCATAACATCTACTGCCATGTGTTTAATATTTCCTATACCATCTAGTGCAACAGTGTAGTTATAAGTTGGACATGTATAGAATTCATTATTAACTCTATCATCTGCTTGTATCATACGCTCAACACTTTCTATAAATTGAGTTCCATCTCTCCACCAATAGTAACCTACAGTTGCCCATTCACTAATAGGATCCTTTTCAGCTACACGCTTGATGTTGTTGTTATCATCTACTAATGCATAGCTCCACTTCTTTGATCTACCTGGGCAATGAAAGTTAGGAATCATTCCACTGTTATAGGGATTGTTTATAATACTTTTTGCATGTTCCACGTCCCATTCAATGTGTTGATCACAGTTGCTAACAAAGATACTGCTTCCATCTTCGTAGTGTTCTCTAGCAGTCATTATAGTACATGCAGTGCCTTCTGTCAAGTAGTCTAATTCAATTACGTGTGCATCAGGATACCATTTCAGAACTTGAGATTTAATATCGTGTTCTTTGCGTACAATGAATATACGCTCGTCGAAATCTAATCCTATACAACGTTCCACATGTACAAACATAGGAACATCTCCCACAGGTATCATTGGCTTGGGTAAATCATATCCCACCTCGTCAAATCGACTTCCTTGTCCTGCCATTGGCATAATTAATTTTAGCATATTAGTATCTCATCTCATTTATAATCTTTATGTCTAGATGTTTAGCAACTAGCTCATATAAGTTTTGTTCTTCAAGTTTATTAACAGTTGATAAAGTTAATCTTACATTCGCCCATACTTGTTTAAATGTTGCTAACTTAAACATTGCAGTTAGTGTATGATAGTGTCCTATTACAAACTTTCCATTTGGATCAACAAACACTTCACGCAATCCATTAACAGGAGTAACTTCATATAGACCGCCACCCACCTCACTACCTTTATCTTGTTTCAGAAATTTTTGAAGTAATTCCTCGTGTAATGTAGCAGAATCCTTTGGCATTAGGTTTAAGTCTTTTATTAGTATTGTTGTGGTTTGTGCTTCTACTTGTTCTATATTTATTATATCTAAAGCAGTCATCCACAATGCCCAATCCGTTATCATTGGATGATTATCAAAATTAGAATCATATGGGAAATCTGAATCCAATGCCGTTGCTTTGTATACTGTCCTAAAATCAAAATTTGAATTTAGATTTTTTAACAAAGGTATGTCTTGTAATGACGACCACCAGTTAGTTATTACATGTGCATACTGGTTACAATGATATCTGTGGTTGTTTGCATTTGCCATATTATTATATGGAAGAGAAGCTAAAACTGTTTTATCACTTATTATATCTCCTGTATTAACGCAAAAGAAATTTTGTCCAAAACAGTTATGTTTCCAATTACCACTATTTTCGTATCTGTCTAAATTAAATTCTTCTGGTTTGTCTGTGATGTAAACTAAATTAATTGACATTATAATTTCCTCATTTCTTGTATTGTGTGATCCACATCAGTAACTTCTATTACAGTGGCTCCGGTTGCTTTTGCACACTGTATTCCAACTACACTGTCTTCGAATATAATATTTTCATCTGCATTGGTCTTTGTCCAACGCATGCAATCAAAAAATGTAGTAGGGTCTGGTTTAGCTGGAAAGTCTGTTGCAGTATTAATTTTTGTAAACACTTGGTTGCCATCTCCTCGTCTATGCAGTTGCATAAATTCTAAACTTCTATAAACAAATAGTTCTGTAGCATTACTGGCTACACATAGTTTATATTTGTTTTGTAACCTTAATATTTCGTTACATAGTTCTTCGTTATATTTTACATACTTGGTCAAGTGTTCTTGTGTGTATGCTTGTTTAATATCGTTTAGCTTATCGCCATTAAACTCGTATCCCATTGTATGCAGTATACGTATCTTCTCACGTGTTGGTCTACCTTCAATATCTTCGTTGTTAAACTCTGCACCTGGACAGAGTTCTTGTACTGCATTACGAAATGCAGTTTGGTGCAACTCTTTACAGTCTGCTAGTGTTCCATCAAAGTCAAATATTATAGACTTATGCATGTTCCATAACAAGTTCTACTGCGTCTTGTACTGTCAGTACATCACCCGCAAAACTGTCCTCGGGTAGCATTATATCTAACGCATCTTCAATAGTTAATTTAACTTCTATTTTATCTAAACTATCTAAACCTAAGTCTTCGCCAAAGGTTGATTCGAAATCAAATTTTGAATCTTCGTTAAGAAATAATCCTTGCGTTAGTACCTCTTGTATCTTTGCTCTTGTTTCTTCTTTGTTCATAATTTTCTCTATTCCTGTATTGGTATACTTTTTGTTTTCGCTGTTTCTTTTATTCCACTGGGTTTGTAAGTTTGAATATATCTACTAAGTTCGTCCATGTAGTGATGAAACGGTTGTATAACTTTATTACCTTGCACCAGTTGACCACGTCTCCAACACAATGCACTGTTATGTGATCCAAATTCAACTGTAGCAACCCATAGTTGTGGTCTGATATAATACATAAAGCAACACTGATTACACTTTAGTTGTGGGTTGTTTAGTCTAACTCCTGAACCTGTGCTAGGGTGATAGCCATCACGTATTACTTTAATAGGACTACGTGCTTCTGGGATAATACTTTTAATGTATTCATCTAATTGTAATCCTGTGTAACTAGTTTGTTCGCCTTCGTCAAATATCTCTTCATCCCAACGACCCTGCTTGGCTGCAGTTCTAAAACGTATGTTTGTTATCTGGCCTGGATGCTCTAGTGCTTTGTCGTAGAACTCTTTTACTAGTCCTTCGTTTAAACCCTTAACAATAATAGCATTAATACACACACGTCTGTATCCCAATTCCATCATATTGTTTAATGCTTTAACTTTCTTTGCACGTCTGCTTTCGCCGTCAATTTCAATATACCAATCATCGTGATGTAGTCCACCGTTCATTGATAGCGATACATTTACTGTAGGGTTACGATCTAAAACCTTTTTAAGTTTCTTAGCATAGTTCATACTTGCTAAACGCAATCCATTGGTAACAATTGCTGCCTGGTGCCCATGTTTAGTAGCGGCATCTAATGCTCTGTCTAGATGTGGATACAGTGTTGGCTCACCGCCTAACAGTCTAAAGTTAACTGGGTGTGGTAGTCTAGCACATACATCTTCAAACCATTCAATATCTAGTGTGCTGTATGTTCTAACTGGGTTATAACAAAACTCACATTCCATATTACAATCGTATGTCATATCAACATAAAGAAAGCTAAAAGGATTGTTTTCAATATCATATTCTGGTATGCTATGAAACAGTGGCGGCTTATCATCTAAGATGGTAATATTATCTTTAGTTGGGTCACCTGTCATGGGTGCGTTCATTTCTTCTGTTGGTTTAAACTCTACACGTTCTGAAGCACTCATATTTTTATTTGGTTTCATTATATCTTTCTCTCATTAAATTTGTAATACATAGTCTAGCAATATCTTTATTTCTCATATACTTCTCATATTTATAGTCAGAAGATGTAGCTAACCAAACGCAGTCGCTTGGTGTTAAATTATTTTCATTACATACTTCTAATTGTATATCTTTTAGTCTGTTATGAACATAATCTAAACTATATGTCTTTATAATATGTTCTGCATACTGTGTCGCACAATAGTTATAATACATTGCATTAACATGTAACTCATGTAACTTAACATCGGGCCTTCTAGTAAAATACCATCCAGTTCGTATATTGCTTACACCGAATCCTTTACTTAAACTAAAAAATACTTTTTCTATATTTTTAGTCATTTGAATTTTTTGTATAGGACAGCTTCCAATATATGCTATATCAAGTACAACTGGAACATCTGTTGGTATGTCTGTATAATTACCATCTATACTACTAGGACACGATACGTAATGAACTGATCCCCAGTCTGGCGTAGAAAATGCAAGATAGTTATCTTTGTACAGGCTATGCAGTCCAGTATCTACCCATTCGTAGTCACCATCTGCTTTGTGTATTGTACGCTTTTCTTTATTTTGCCACCAGTTGATTCCTTCCGTTATTCCATTAATTGGATAAACAAAGAACCCCGATAGGTCTATTATCGGTGCTAGCCATTCTTTAATAGTTGTGTTATATGGTTGCCTTCCATTTAGTTCAGGAACTATGCTATTAATCTCATGCTGTACTTCTGGAAGTATAAGGGTATCTATTAGCTTAGTAATCATACTACTATTTATGATAAATATATACGTACTTAATTAAAGGAGAAAATATTGATATTAGTAAGTTTAATTGGTGATAACACTGATGAATTGTCTCTTATAGATCCTCACCTAGATATTTTTAGAACAGCAATACAAGAAAATGAAACATGGGGTTACTATGAATACTATATGTATGGCAAGTTTAAAGCTCATTGGTCCAACGGTGTAAACATGTTTACCAAATACGGACAACACGAATTAGCCAATAACAATTGTATAGTGTGTGCTAGTGTATATGATGTGGACTTTACTAGAATGATAGACCTATATAAAAATAGCAATCCAAATACAATTGTATTTGATAGGTTACTATCTGAACAGACTAATCCTCTTACATCTCATTCTCCAGGACCTATACCTACTGCATTTGTTTCAAGTTATACTAATTTTATGAAGCTTGTTTCTATATGGAAATGGATAGACAGTCACAAAAATGAAGTAGAGTTATTAGATACGGATACAACATTTGCTATAATGCAAAGAACAATGTTTAAAAGAAATATACAATTTAGAGAAGCTTATTGGGATAATAATTGGGAATGAGTAAAATTAATATTAAAAATATAGCAATTTGTATGTATGGACAATACCGTACAGGCGATGCTTGTTTAGAATATATAAAAAGATTCTACGAGTGTGACAATGTTAATATTGATTTCTTTTGTAGTCTTAAACCATACGAGACAACATATACTAGACAAGTATACAATGATAAAAATAATAGAGAGTTACTTGACCAAGATCAATTAACAGACAAACAAGTTAGCTACCAACACGAACAGATAAACAAGTATTTTAATCCAAAAAAATTTAAAGTGTATTCAAAAGAATATGAAGACGAACTTAAAGATATACAAAGAAGTATAATACATTCCAAAGTATTAGCAGGGTGGACAGACTCTGTTATGCTAAAGCAACAATACGAAGTAGAGAATGATATAACGTATGACTTAGTTATTATGCAACGCTATGATGTTATTGTATGGCCTAATGTTGCATTTAAAATGTTATTAGATAAAGTACAAGGTATGAATACAGATGAACGTGGTACTATAGTATCTGCTGATAAGAATTTTATTTTTTGTCAGCCTATAGAAATAACTAGAAAATATGATGGAACATTTATGTATCCAAATGCACAAGACCTATGGGTATGGGGATTTGGAACAGCCATGGACACACTTGTATATGATGCACTAGAATATATACCTAGTAAATACAAAAGTAATTATTCTGATAGAAAGTTTCACAATGGCTATCCTTTTGTGGACACACACGAGATGATTGGTAGTATATGTAGGAAGATGACTATACCCTATAGCATGTTCCCATCAGTTTCACCAGCAGGACATGTGTGCTTGCCGCAGGAATATAGACAACAGGGTATTAGATATACACAGGTTGCTCCTATACCAATACGCACTTCTTATTTTGAAGATGGAATTATTCCAGACTTAGCAACATTATCTAATAAAGAAATTGAAGATCTATATGATAATGTAATGCTTAAAAAATGGGACGAGGGTTGTTAAGTGAGATTCTTTCAACATACATCACATGCAATAAAAACTACACCTGGTGCAGTAGGTAAAGCATATGTTAATAATACATTAGAAACATATAAAGTAATGAACAACGGCGCTCCTAGGTTTGAGTGTAGTATTATTAATAATATTACTGATAAGGATTGGGATTTTTCTATACCTGAACAAGCAGTTGAATACGAAATACTTATGCAACAATATTGGATAAAGTATATGGGAAATACATATGTATCTACTAAACAACGTCAGTATGCTATTGACAATTTTAATAAGTTAAATGATATTAATCAAGTATGGCTAGTAGACAAAGAATTAGCAAATGTAACATTTGATCAAAATAATAGTATTGCGTATATAGATAGAGGAAAAGAAAAAACTATAGTAGCAGTAAGCGGAGGCAGTTGGGTTTTAAATCTTTGTAGAGGATCGTTAGAGCATCAATATAGTTGGATGGCAGATCAGTTTCCTGAATATAACTTTATAAGTATTGTAGAAGATTTATCTCGCAGTCATATAAATCCTGTATTATATGATAGTTGTTTGTATAATGGAATAAACAACGAACTTAACAGCATAGAAAAGTTAGGAAAATATGTTAAGGAGTTAATCCCAAATACAGAATACCACGTAATAGCTGATTGTAAAAACGGACATAGTGGGGCTATGCTTGCCTATTATATAGATGCTAGCCGTGTATTGCTACAAAGTTCTATATCGCATTGTGATTACGAAGATAAATTAAAAACATTTCATATTGAAAATGATTGCTATAATATAAACTTGTGGGCTGATATTATATTTCAAGTGATACTTAGACAAATATATTTTTGCAAAAATGTACCTACACATTTAAAAAGTTTAAATAGTATAGCAAAAGAAATGCCAAGTACACAATTTCTATATGTACATCATGAACTCGATCTTAATTTTAAACACTACATAAAAGAAGTTGATGACAGTATGCCTAACATTACAAAAATGCCAATAAGCAATACATTACATACTATTGGCAATCATTATATAACATTGGAATTAAGAACTAATGGATTTCTAAATAATTATTTTAATTTTGGATGGTAGAAAGTTTATCTAGTATATTATCTATAACTTTATCAGGATCATACTTTAGTTCGTTGTAAGTATGTAAGTCTGCTTTGTGTTTAGCTATACATTTCTTTGCTATGTTTTCTGCAACTGAAACTGTAGTGTACTGTCCTTTAAATAAATGATTTATTATTGATAGTATTACATCTGTGTCGCCCTTGACAAATACATCACTCCAGTTTATGTCTAATACATTATTGTTCACTCGTAGCATAGTTGCAGCTTCATGTTGCCAGTTATGACAGTCGTTGTAATCAACATTAGATGTTGCGTATAATCTATCAAGTATATCTTTTTTTGTAATGCCTTCGAAGTGTTGTCTTTTTATATTTGCCATTACATCAGTAAATTCAAGTTCATCTTTTGTGTTAACTAAATTAATCCAATTAATATTTTTTAAATCATATTTACTATCGTAATGTTTTAAATCAAACGGATGCCATGTCATTGCTAAATGATTATATTGATTTATATATTCTTTTGTTATCTCAAAAACTTCGTTTGGTAGTTCCGGACTATAGTCGTCCCACCATGGATCAGTTATTGCTCTAGCCAGCATGTTGGCTAAGAATGTTCCACTTGCTCCAGGCATGAACAATACATTAATTAATCCTAAGTCAGCGTGGCTTGTTTTCATAATATATTTCTTTTTCTCTTTTGCATAGATTGTAAAAGTCTTTGTATTCAGGAAATGTGTTTAAGAAGTTTGTATCTCTACGCTTATCATATTCTACTACAAAATTATAAAATCTTGTTCTGTCCTGTCTTATATTTTGATCAATACTTAAATAGCTGTCTGGTACATGTTGTGTAGATTTATTAATAATATCTAAAACATTCCTACGCATCTTTAATGCTTCCCAATCGTCAAATCCTAAATTACCAAGCCAGTCTCCATGTGTTACGTTTGTATACATAAAATCAATTGCAGGTATTAAGTACTTGTCAATTAAATCTGGAGAAACAATTCTAGCATCTAAAAAACTTGGATGTCTCAGATATGGAATATCTATAAGCACACGGTTACGTTTATTAAACTTTTCGTTTTGTCTCTTGTCCATTGTTTTAGCATTTTTGTTTATAGCAGGACGATTGAATCCTTTTTCAATTAACCAATTATCCCAACCTGTATAATTATAATCTTGTTTTAATTTTAGTATCCATTGTAATAGTTCTTTGAAAGAGCTAATACTTAATAAATTAAATGCAGCCATGCATGTAACACCTGCTCCGTTTGTATTGTCGAGAAAGTATTCTATGTTTGTTTTCCATAGTTCATAATCCATTCCGTATCTTACATAGTCATTTTTATCACCGCTAGCTTCTGCACTAGTAAACAATACAAAATCTTTAATACACTTACCGTCTTCTAACTGTTTAATTTTTGCAGTAAACTCTTTCCATATATCTCCTGGTGGACATCCATTACTGTTAATAGCAAATGATAAATTTGGATTTGGATTCTCTAATAGGAAGTCAATAACTTTCATTGTGTCTTTTATTAATAACGGCTCACCGCCTGTAATACGAAACGTGTGCATGTGTTTGTATGCTTCAGGAAACCATTCCCAAAATGCATCAATGTATGGATTATGTTCACGTTGCGGTATGTGTTCTTCTGTGTGCTTGGATAAGTTAAACTTCATGTCTTCTAATATGTATGGCCCGTGTTGTTTAAGTTCCTGATGCCACTGACTACTGTATGCTGGTCCACAATATGCACATTTAAAATTACATGTTCGTCCAAAACTTACTTCAACATACGTAGGGAATATATCTTCGTCACCTACTAGTTGTGCAATCTTATCGTGATGCTTAAAGCTATACGAGTCTAAACTTTTAAATACTCTGTCGCTTGTTTCACCGTTGTCTTCCACTCGCCAACAAAAGTCACACTCTGCAGGACGCTGACCGTTTAACATTGCTTTGCGTTGTTCTTTTTTAAATTTTGTATTATGCAATGCACTAGGATTATTTTTAAGTTCATCTAATGGAATCTTGTGTGCAACTGGATGATGACAACTGTGCGTTGTGCCGTTACCCAAGTGCATAGTAACCTGTGTCCATTTAGCCAAACAGAATCCAGGCCCGGTACTATTAAGCATAGACTTCATTGCTTGTTGATTCTTGCCGTTGGCATCGTGGCCTTTGGTTACAGGATTAACTTCCCATTCAAAATCGTTTATTTGTTTATTAGTCATTAATTTTTTAATACCATAGCAACTGCATATTCTTTTTCATCAGATACACTAAGGTTCCATGTGCCTTCTATATCAGTAATTACTATAGGTTGCTTTCCGTTCTTTCCGTATGAGAATTGTTTAGCATCTGTAATGCCGCTTGCCTTGATTGAAGCTTCCTTAACTGCCCAACACTTAGATATGTATTCTGGCGTAAGTTCTTTTTGTTTTTCTATATCTGTTAGAAACTGATCAGTAAATCGTGTTCCATATTTGTCAAATATTTTTCTTATGCGATTAATAGATACTATGTCTACACCTATGTTCATATTATTCCAATGTATCTTCTACTTGTTCTTCTCTAATCTGAGCACCCATTCTACTAGGGTTAACATATACTTTCTTAAAGAATCTAGAACCTTCTTTTCCTAAGTCAGCAATTTCTAAATCTAACTTAGAACGTATTTCATACCCAAGCCTATTACTTTCTTTTTGTAGTGTGTCGTAGTTCCATTTCATTCCTGTGCGTGGGCAAAGCTGATCATTATTTGCCTCAAAGTTAGGTAATACATTTTCTTTATAATATTTTGTAAGCCAATCAAAGTCTCGAACATTTTTCCAGTCCCAACTTTCTCTGTCTATGTTTGTCATGTGGCATCCAAGTCTTGCACCGTATATTGCCCACAATCCATTTTCACTATCGTCACCAACAGTCATCCATGTTAACAAACGTTGGTAGTTTTTCTTATGAATACTTTTAATTTCTGATGGGTCTACAACATCGCCGTCTATTAGTCCCATCTTAACTCCTTCACGGAAACCTGCACGCCAGGCTTGTAACGGACTAGCATTGTTCATTACATCACAGTATATGTTATTCATTTGTACATAATTAATATTCCAACAAAAATCTACTTGAGCTCGCTTGTCACCCTCTGGTGCATTTTCATGTGTTTGCATTCCATATACTACTTCCTTTGGCCAACACTTGATACCGCCGTTGCCGTATACTAATCCGTTTACTGTATTCTTTCCTGCCCAACTAATAACATCTGTTTTAGCTATCTTACTCATGTCTACTTCAACACCAAAGAAATCTTCTTTAACAATGTTATCTGCATCAATAGTAATAAATCTATCTGTTTCGGCTAAGTCTGCTGCTGCTTTATGTGCCGCGTCACTACCAAATACTCCATGACTACGCTTTGCCCATGGCGCCTTATTGATTAGGTCATTATAGTTTTCATCTGCATTTGGTTCATCGTAGCTAATGAATACTATATCAAATTCATTAATGCTTTGCATTTTGCTCATGTATATCTCCTGTGTTTATTGTTACGTAATTATTTTTATAAATTAATATTGGCTTTGCTGGCCAATCAAATGTTGTTTCTGTACTTGATTGTTTTTGCACTAACACCTCAGTTGGTATTTCAAATGCACCAACAAAGTTATCAGCATCTGCATCGCATACGATAATCTTTAATCTAGTTTGTCCCTTAAAGTAATACATCTGTGATTCATTTAACTTACTTGTCACGTACATAGTATTGTCTACTACGTTAATATTTATGTCTGCTTCATCTTCTGTTTTTGATACCTGCATAATTTTATCAATTCCAACTCTATTAGTAGATCTAGTTGCTGACAGTGACCATCCATAATCATTAAACACTTGTTTGGTATATAAACTAATGTTGTTCCAGTCTACCTTTTTAGTAATGTTTGTACCTAATTCAAACACTTGTATTCCTTCTTTAAATAATGGTAATGGATCTACTTTAATAGTACTGATAAGATAATCTGGATCATTCTTTTTTGTAAGAAATATATCAAGTAAGTTTGTTTCGTTAGTTGATATTTCTGTTATGTCTCCTAGGTTCTTAGAACTTTTAATTTTATTTGTGTTTGCTTCTATTAATAATTTACTACTATTGTAAAATGCCTTTACAAATATATCTGCATCGTCTGGATATATATCTTGTTGTATAGGCAATAACTTATTATTCTTTGACTCTATTACTAATGTTGTACTACGTAAATCAATATCCCATTGCTCTCGTAATACATCCCATATCATTCCATATTTTTTTAAACTAGCCTTGCCTTGTGTTATTTTTTTACACACAGGATTTTTACTTACTATTTGTTGTAGGCCATCAGCTTCTACCATATCAAACGGAGAGCTATTAATCTGATATATCTTGCCAAGTGAATCAAACACTATGTAGTAAGAACGTTCAGCGTGTTGTTGTGGCTGCGTAGGTGTCTCGGTGTCCATTAAAAATATCTTCTGTTAGAAACTCTTGTTCTCCGTAATACAGATTAGTAGCAACTGCAAAGTTTTGAATCTTAACTTTAGCCCTGTCACTATTCCATATGTTTAGTCTATCTGTCCATTTTTCCCATTGACCAATAACACCGTCTGTTAATGTTACTGGCATATTAATTGTGTTTATAATATCATTATGTAACATTGGTTCTTCAAATAATATTATTGTGTTTACTAAACTATGAATTAAATCACTGTTATAAAATTCAGGTCTGTGAGCTTCATTAAAATAATGAATATGAACGTCTCTCCAGTTTTGCATGAACACATCTGCTAATTTGAAATAAGCAAGAGATAAGTCTGTGTCTTGTTTAAAATAAAACATATGAGAATATACTGGATTAATTTTATATTCTTCTTGGAATATAGCAGTGTGTTTATTTGTTAGCTGTGTTCCTTTGAAGTCATATGCTTGATTAAAAAAATAAATATCATAATGATCTTCTAAGTATTCCCACACACTATCATGATTTTCTTTTACAAGACTTGCACAGTCAATAACAATATTATGTTTGTATGGAGTTGACCAATACAACTGCCAGTCATTAACTCTAGTAATTTCGTTAAAGCCAAATGATAATTCAACCAAATGATTAAATACGTCTCTGTGGTGATGTGGTACACGATCTATATAATTAGTTACTAAAGTAACACTAGCATCTTTATTATGTATCTTAATACTGTATGCAAGAGCAGTTGCTTGCTCATATTCAAAATCTTGTATTGCTAGAATTACATAGCCTCTATCTTCTTTAATCTGCATCAAACGCCTCCATTAGATTTGGTATAACTCTGCCCAATGCTCTCTTGTTCATTACGTGTATATCTTGATTGTGCGTATTCACTAATATATTCTTCCATACTTCTTTTTGATCGTGTGCAATAATAATCCATTCGTTTGTATTTTTTGTTTCTACTATGTCATCTTTTTGACTTACATTAACTAGTGCAGTATTATCAAAGTTGCCTAAGTACTCCTGTGTGTCTTGCATGCCAGACAATATATGTACTGCTATGCTAACACAATAGTCTGTTCTAAATAATTTATTTGGAAAATTATACAAGTACTGATAAAAATCATAGTTGTCAGCAACATGAGCCCATGTATCAAAAAACATTTTACTAAAGTCGCTACGGTCAAAATATACAACTGTACTCCACCACATTTTAATTCCTGCGTCATATAAGAAGCGTTCTTCGTTTGCTGGTAGTTCATTTCTAATTGTAGTTGCATTGTCAAACATAGATACTGGGTAATCACTATCAAAATATTTTAACAGTACGTCTGTCTTTACAATATAATCAATATCAAGTAATAATGTTTTTTCAAATGGACTATACTCATATATTTTATGTTTGTTGCTATTATTAAATTGTGCTTTAAATTCTGTCCAAGGGCTATCAAAATGTCGTCTATGATTTGATCGCATTTCGTCGTTAGTGATTATAATATAATCAAATACTTCGCTGACTAATTGTTTAGGTTGACTTTCCTCTAGCCAGCTCGCTGAGCCTTCATCAGTGATCAAACACACTGGTAGTTTTAGATTTTGTTTAGCATACTTACCAGCAGCAAGCGCCATCTTTACGTAGTCTAGTTGATCATTGTTGTAAGCAAAAAAGCAAATGCCTCTTGGTTCTAGAACTTCTTCCATTACCAGTCCATTATTTTCTTAATGTTACGAGCTTTCTTTATTTTTTCATTTTCAATATCAAATTCTGTAGTAGCACTAGTGTATGCATCAACAAGTTTTTCTAATAATTCTTTTAAGTTTTTTACTGTGATAGGATTATTTTTGCTATCAATTAAAATAGAACTCTTATGACCTAAGTCTATTAATGTTTTTGTGAATGCTATTGTTTCGTGATTAGCAATAAATACACCACCTAAGTGATGTACAATTTGTAGTTGTGCAACTCTATTTCTAATATTTCTTTTCTGATTATTGATCGTTAAAGCATAATTACTAAAGTCTAATGCTTTCTCGAGTCTTTCGTCCATAGAATACTCCTTTATTATATATGTATATAATACACTATTTAGTTTGTTTTGTCAATGGGGTTTATGGATTTTTAGTATATCGATATCCACTATCGAATGTCCAATTAGTTGAACCATCAATGAAGTCTTCTAATTGCTCACCATCTGCAGCATCTACTTCTATCCAACCTGTGCCCTCTAATGCGATATCGGGTGCCGCTCGGGCAATAAACTGCACAGCTGAATTGCTTCCTACTGTCATATAAATGTTTCCATTATTATCTGATGTTCCTGGCGTTGTAGATGGTTGTGCGTATCCCGAAGTTAGTGTTATAGCTGCAGTAATATCATAATCATCATCAACATCTTCAATTAATATAACTTTTACATATACGTTGAACTTTCCACCTTGTTCGTCTGCTTTTAATTTTAATCTAATTCTTCTACTATTGTACTCGCTTTCTAAGTACACTGTTGCAGTGTCACTTGAAACATATGCAAACACACCAGCATCAAGTATAGTTTCAAATGTTGGTGTAGCTGAATATAATATTCCAGTGTAGAATCCTTTGTTAATTCCACTTGTAGTAATTACATCATACACAGCATCTCCTACTACTTTACATGCTTCGGCTCCAATTCTAATACTATCAAACTGATCAAATATTTGTTGCCAAACTTGGTTACCAGTAGTACCACCTGCAGCCATACTTAATTCTAATGTTAGCTCACCGCCTGCATTAAAAAAGTATCTTGCTTCGTTGTAATTGTTAAATTCAAATTTATGAACTATTTCTAAATCCTGTGACCAGTCGCTAGTGCTAGTTGTTTGTAATACACTTGTGTTTAAGTTTAACCAATCAGTTTTATATTTGTTAGTGTTTAATGTTTCTATTTTAGTAGACACATCGTTGAACAATGTCTTAGTAATTAAACTACCTTGTATATCTACTGTTCGATTTGATAATGGATATAATCCATATGTTGGTGTTGCTGGGTTATCTTCTTTATGATATAATCCTGCGTTTACTTGAGCAATAAGTTGATCCATATCATCTATTGTTACTTTTGTGCCTTCAGTAACTGCACCAGTAGTTGGGTCTTTAAAAAATGCTTGTGGTGTAGGACTAATACTTGCAGCCGTTTGTCCCCATCCAAATCTTCTATCATCTGATCCTGTACTGTGGTTTGTATCAAACGTGTATCCTCCAATAACTGGATCATTCCAATACTCGTTATAATATATCACCAACTCATTTAAATGATCAGCTTCGATAAACTTGATGTTTGGATCAGTAATGTTTGGCTGTGGACCCATTTACTTTACTCCAACTATTACTTCTATTATGCCTGTGTTGTTTCCTGGTTTACTATCTAACGCTCTACCAACTACATGTCGCCAATTCAATTCATCTACATTATGTTCTGATTGACCGTGTCCTGGTACATTGCTACTAATAATTCTGTCGCCTCGTTTTATTGGGCCGGTTACCTTACACGGTACCCTTCCTAGTAATGCTACACCAACCACTACACCTTGTAACTTACTATTCATAAGTAATGCAGGATCTGTTGTAACCACACCAAACACACTTGGATCTTTTTCGTGTACTGTTTGTGTTACTTCTGTATCTAATGTGTCTTTGACCATCATTAGTGTGCCGGGTTCGTAGTTTTCATCACTTGTATAAAGCTCTGCCACGTCAGCGTATTTTGCCGATGTTGCTGTTCCATGAAACTGCATATTTTTTGATGCTACTGTAACTAAGTTGATACCAGCTTTAATAGTTGCTACGTTAGTTGCGTCAGTTGATACTGTGCCTAGGCCGTCATTTCTAAACCACTTATGTAATGGATCACTGTAATGAATTTGCCAATCTGTATCTTCTGAACTTGCTAGTGAGACTGGAGTTGAGTTTGCTCTTTGTACTAATACATTTCTAAATACAGGAACTAATTCGGTCCATGCACTATCTTTTACTGCTACTAAACCTGTTGATGGATCTAGTGTAAGCCAAGCCCCATCGTGTCGTACGTATAAAATTTCATCTGATGGTTTCCACCACAGTTGTCCTTCGATTGGATTTGCAGGTCCCTCTACTGTATCATCACTTGCAAAATTTTCTAATAAGTTTACAGAGTTCTGTGCAATAGTTTCACCATATCCAACATAGTACTTTCCTACTAATGCCAACGAAGTATCAGTTGTATTTAACCCATCATCGTTAATATCAAAGGCTCCACCATTTTTTACATTTATTGTTCCGTGTTTACTAATATTGTATGCCATATGTTATACTCCTGCTCTGATTCTTATTGTGTAAAGAATCTCTAATCGTCTGTTATTACTTTTTTGGATAGGGTGGAATATTAAATGAGTTAAGTATGTTCCCGACTCTGTCATTAAACCAATTTCATCAAACACAAAACTGTCTGGATCATCAAAGTCCGATGCGTTGTCTGTTATTGGTCCACTTGAGTCTGGTTCGTCATAATCTAATATAACTTTACATTCTAGGTCCGAGTATGGTTGATTACTTGAATCGTTTACAGTGAAGGTTACATCTTTTTGCAACGGTGTTACTGAAGCATCACCACCTATGCTTGTTGGACTAGGACTATATAATCCTGTACTAACTGCGCCAGATACCTTTGCATCCTTGTATGTAACGTTTCCGTTTACGTCTAATGTTGTACCACCATAACCAAATGCTAATTTGTCTATAGCAAATGTGGTATCGCCTTTCAGTGCATTTGCTACTGCATATGCAAAGTTTTGAAAGTTTATTGCGTTGTATTTGTCAAGTAGAACTTTGCCCGAATCAATATCTCTGATTAGAACGTGTCCTTCTACCTTAACGTTTGAGTTGTCGTTTAATGTTTTCATATTCCTATTCCTTATACACTATTTATGCATTTCATTAAATAGCATTATAATTCAATTCCCTTGCCAAACGTTTGCAACTCTTGTGCCTGTGTTGACCCTGGACTATTTAAAATTGTATCACTTGATTTATTATATTGATAATCGTTTGCATCTACAATACCTGTATATTCATTTACTGTTCCTACATCTCTATGAACTCTTTCTACTTGTTTTATATTTGCAAACGTAAGTTGTGTTTTGTCAACTTGTGTTATTGAATCTCCAACACTTGCTAGAACTTTAAATGTTCCTGCTAGTTCTCGTTTTGTAATTCCCAATGTAGTACTGTCTACTACACTATATTCTATTAGCTCACCGTTTACATAAGCAATACCAACATTATCAAATGCTGTTGTACTTGCTACAGTTATAGTTGTGCTATTCAATGTTAAAGGAGTAGTTGCAATAGTTGTTTCCTTTGCTTCTGTTAATGCGTAAGCACTAACAGTTCCATTAACATTGCGTATGTGTGCAAATGTTCTTGAAGTGCTTGCATGTGTACTACCCGAAGCATTTGTCTGAACATTTATTCTTAATAATTCTAGTGGTCTAACTTCTACTAAACTATTTCTGTTGTGTCCTTCATTTGTATAATTAAAATATGCTGGATCAACTTTTGGAGATAATTTTGCAACTACACTATCATTGTTTAGTGGAGCAGTAACAAATGTTATTACTTGTCCTGCAATGCTCCAACTATCTGTTGATTGCAGTATATTGTTTATTGTAATGTCTATTTCATATGTTACTCCTACATTAACATCTTGAGTTAATGTAAATGTATTTGCTGTTCCATCGCCTGTGAATGTTTGTGTTATAGGATTACTAATTTCTGTATTGCCAAACCCAATGCCACTAACAGTATCTGTACTAGCATGGTCTGTAGTGAACCCACCACCATCGTATGTTGTAGCAGCAGTTTCATTCCATTCTGATTCTCCTTGTATTGTTACTGAAGGATAACCAAACGCAGTATCAATATCAAATGGCTTCATAATTATTTTTGTAGTTGGAGATTCTGTTAACGTTAATCCAACTTCATCCATAGTAGTATTTCTCATAACCACAGTACTTGCTTTAGTATGGTAAGGTTTAATTTCTTGTATGTATCCTAGTACATTATTAATTTTGTTTCTTGTATATTTTCTAGTAACTGTATCAAGTGTATTAGTAAACTCTAATTTGATATATGTTGTTTTTCTAATCCAATTTGTTTGTTCAAACGTACTTAGTATGTAATGTATTACACTAAAGAAGAATGTATTCATTTTATCTGTGTTATATGAAACAAAGATGTCTTTGTGCAATGCTTCTATAATTATTTCCCAATATCCTGCAATATCTGCCGCATCATATAATCCCGAATCAAAGGACATAGAATCCCATCCACCAGTGGTAGTTAATAATTTTTCATCAAATGCTATTGTGCCATTTTTCTTAAACACAAGTTCCCAAAGATTTGTATCAGTGTTATATGCATATGTTTCACTTGTATTAAGTTGCAATGCATTATTAAATACTGTCATTTTAACTACATGATGATAATCTAAATCAATTGAATCTAAATCCGAATACGCAGTAATAAATCTTGTATGATTTAATGTACCCGAGTATGATGCAGATTTATAATCTGTATATTTCCATAAGTTAGATGGGAAATTGTGTGCAACAAGTGTATCGTCCCATTTACCTAAGTACTCGCCTATTAAGTTAATGTTCTTTAATAACATATTAATTGTAATGATTGCATTTCTTCTTGCGTCAGTTATATCATTGAACCAGCTTTGTCCAATAGATAAATCATCTCCGTACTTGTTAAATTTATGTAATGTCTGATATGGAATTTTATTTAAGTTTGCATCTCTGCCACCAAAGTTCATTTTCATTCCATTTATATAGTATTCAGGAATAGTATCACTGTCTTGTGCTATTACTGTCCACTCGTTATGAGATTTAAATTTGTCTCCAGCTTTATTAATTTGTAGCACAGTATTTTTATCTTCAACATAATAGTTAATATTGTCTATAATAAATTCTTTATCACTTATAACTGCAAACCAGCTAACGCCACTTCCAGTTGGGTCTTTGATAATATTTTCAACATCATATGCTGACAACGATCTCTCATCTGAGATAGTTGTTTTGTTTTTAACCCAGTAATAATAAACAGTATCATATGAAGAAGTTTGTGTATTCCACTCTTCAATTGTTGTATAATAATATTGTGTTTCTTTAGCTACTTGGTCGTATATAGAATATGCTACACCTGTAGCAACTGTACCAAATATCTCTTTGCCAAGTTTAACTGCTTCTGCATAATCATCTGGAGCAACATTTGATTTAATCCATTCCCATACTACTATTTCACTTCCAGGATACAACTGACCCCACAATGCAGATTTATAAAATGAGTCACCCTGGTCGTAATCGTAATATCTTACTTTACTTATATCCCACCATCGTGTTCCTACTTGCTCAGTACCCCACGCAGCATCTTTGTCTAATAATTGTGTAGTGTCTGTTGAGGTATTATAAATTGCGTTATCATTAAAATTATTATAGTCTATATTTTTCTGTGCAATACCTGGTAATATTTTTCTCATTGGGTCCCATACTTCTAACTGAACCTTAGCTTTGTTTTCTGCATGATTATAAATTACTATACTATCAATATCTTTATTTGTTGGCCTTTGTAGTGTCTGTCTTACTAATCCCTTACCTACTTCGCCTGTTTCTGTTAGTATCTTCCAATCATACACATACGTTCCTTGTACACCGTTTTTATCATTAACAAATAACATTGTATTAATTGGTAAGTTCCAATGTGCTGTTAGTGCTGCCTCATCTACTTGTGGTGTATTTAAAAATCTTGTTGTTACTAGAGGCATTACTGAAACTGCATTACCGCATGCTTCAATATATTCATCTATATAAAATACTTTATTAGTTGATCCTAATTTTGTTACTTTGTGTATACCATCAATGGTTGGTGTTGTAGTTGTGTTCAATAGCTGTACATAATCGCCAACACTTAACCCATGCGGTTCGTTTGTTGTAACCTCAGCATCATTTCCGTCCTTACTAGATCGCCCTGCACATATTCCACAGTCTGAACCATCGGAACTTTTAGTATATAATGGTGTATCTATTATTTGTGTAACTGTTCCTGTGCCCGATACTGTTGTACCAGTGGCTGTAAATCTAGTTAATACTGTATTAACAGATGCGCCTAGTGATGTAAAGTCTGTAGTCCCTACAGAACTGATTCTATAATCTTTGCCTATTACTAATGGAAGTGACAATCCTGTGTCAGGGTCTACATGTGCTACACTAGATTTACGTAATGTTGTTTGTAATACATTCCATCCATAAAATTTTGTTGTAACTGTTTCTCTCGATTCAATTTCAAAATCACTATCATCTGTTATTTGTATATTGTAAATTGCAGGATCTTCGCTATTAATTGAAGTAGTTCCAAACTGTGCTGGATTCCAAACGTTTGCAACATTAACATCACTTGACGTAATTGTTCCTGTTTGTAAACCTGCTATACCGTTAAAATCTGTGTCGCCCATTGCTAAACTAGAACCTGTTGATGTTATTCGGATTGCTTGCCCAAATACTGAAATTGTTACCTCAGTAATACCGTTATTAACAAGTTCGGTTGCTATAGCATTCTTGGCACCTGTTGCGTCCATTGTTGTAGGAGTAGATACTCCTACAGAAGTATATGTTCCTGGTGTAGCTGTATCACCGGGTAATCCCAAGTAAGTTAAAATATTAGTAGAGCCACCTAGCACTAAGGTTTTGTTGTTACTAGTGTTATTTGTTTTTGTAAGAACTAAATTTCCGCTACTTTCTGATGCAGTAATACTTACTAGGTTTGTAGCACTAGTGTTATTAATTTGTGTTACAACATCTGCTACTGTTAATGGCTGTGGTACTAAGGCGTTTGATGTTTCTTGTCCTTCTACTAAGTTACCAGTTGTTGGATATCCCAAATCTGCGTTGTCTGGATTGTCTTTTAATGTAATACTGTTTTCTGGATCTGCGTCTTGATATACAAATTCCATACTTTGTGTAACAATTCCATTAACAATAGAAGTTGTATTAACTGTTAAGCCAGATATATTATAAGCATCAATGTGACTCTTAATTTCACTAGCATTCATTGTTAATGGTGTGTGTGCTAAAGTAACAACAATATTAGATGTTCCTGTTCCTGGTGCAGATGTAAAAGTAACTATTTGTCCAGTCTGAGAATAGTCAGCTGGCTCGGCTTGAGCTACACCGTCTACATCAATACCGTTAATAAAAAATCCACCCGATGTTAATGCTTGGCTTATAGTAAATGATGTTGTAGTTGTGTCACCATCAAAGCTCTCAGTTATCTCGCCTGGAGTTGTATCAAAGTCTATTGGATATTCTGTATCAGTTGTAACTGTGTTGTTGTTAGCATCTAGTGTTGTGTTTCTAACAACAAAAGTAATATTTTTATTAGTAACTGGATTAAGTTCTGCTGGTCCACTGTCTGCAATTAGTCTTGCAGGACCTGTAACTGATGTAACATATTCGTCTTTGTCAAATATAATTGACTCTCCGTTTATTGTTAATGATTCTGAATCAGTAAATGCAGTAAAACTTGATCCTGTTGCTACTATGTCTGGGTATACTGTGACTTGATTTTGTAATTCAAATTCCGGCATCCCAGCAAGGTTAACCTTTGTTCCATATGGGAATGTTGGAGATGTTGTTAGTCCAGTTTCTTGTATAATATCTGTTACTTCTGTAAGCCCAGTAAAGTCAACACTACATTGCCATAGTTCGCCTTGGTATCTAACTTTATCACCTTTCTTATAACTTGTTGTATTATTCCACGTTGGTATATTTGCATATTCGGCTGTGCTATCAAACACGTCACTTAAATAACTTGAATTTAGTACTTGGTAGTCTGATTCATTTCTCAATAACTCACCACCAGTAAGTATGTCGTTATCTGCATAAGCATAATCAACTGTATCAAATGTAATTGATTTATTGTTGACAATTTTATTGTCTGTTGCTATAATTACATTAGCCTCTGTATTAGAAGTATTTAATGATATAGTTTGAGGAGATGAAATAATGTCACCTGACACAATTTCAATTTCAAGTGGGTCTTCAAAGTCGTCGTTGCCTAATGTAGACTGTCTAAACATGTATTCTTCAAATGCAGAAACTGTTGTTTCTCCGTTGTCGAGTATGTTGGATTTCCCCACATGTTCAACTGCACCACGTGTACCTTTTTCTTTTATTACACCCTGATGATAGTTAGTAAGTACGTTTTCGTTAATACCAAGGTTGCTAAGAAGTTGTCCTTCTGCATTTCCTATTGTTAAATCTTTTGCTTTTGAAAACGATTTGTTAAAATGGTCTACATCAGTTCTATATAAATTGTCAATACTTTCTACTGCACTATCAAAGTTTTGGACAATGTAATCGCCCATGATTAAATAGCCAGGAGCTTTCTTTTCACCTGTCCAGTTTTGAGTTCGTTGTCCAGTAACTAATAAACGCACTGGCCCATTATTCTTAGTGTCATCAAAAATAGTGACTCCAAGTTTTGTTTTGTTTTCAAAAATTATAATATGTTCATAATCTAAAATAGCACTAGTAATACTTCCAATAAAACTTTTGTCTTTTGTTTCAACTGAAACTGTTCCATCAATACGTTTAATACCTAAATCACTGTTTTCTATTTTCTTACCATTTTGTAATAAAATATTATTACTGTTATATTCTAATTGATTATATTCATACACATGCCCAGTGTCTGGTGTGAATGATATTTCTCTACCAATTTGTAAAATATATCCTTCACCCTCTTTGGCAGTTAATGCCCAACCAACAAAGTCAGTAGCAGAACTATCGCCATCGTATGTAAGTTTATATCCAGACGTTTCCATCCACTTCCAGTAACCACGTATAAAGTTATAAACATCTTGTAGCCTTTGAAATTCAGAATCGTATTCTACAACACTAGGTGTAGTTACAAATTTGTTATAACGTCTTACTGTTTGAGATGCAATATTTCGTGTAGTGTAATCTGTTGAACTTACTACATTTGGTTCATAGAATTTAAATTCTCTTGCATTATTACTAACACCTGCAACTGTGTATCCAGAAGATGTTTTTGTGATTGTCACTGTACTTGCGGCTACTAAATCTGTAGTAGCACCTTTATACATTTTAATATCAAAATCGTCATCTCCTAAAACAAAATCTCCTGTTAAACTAGTTTCAGAAGAAATATTTAATAAGTGTTTGTTACTGAATCCACTTAACTTAAATTGCAATTTAGTTGCTAAAGTATTATATAAATCATCTAACTCAACTCCAAAACTATTTCGAATCATATAGTTATATTGTGATTGTGATATTCCGTTTGCAACAAATGGGATAGATTTAAGTCTTGCATCTAAATCTATATTGGCTGCTAGTCCTGTTGTACCTACATATGAAATAATATGTTGACTAGTAAAACTTAAACCTCTGTCTGTCATACTCAGTGCTGTAATTTTGTTATCACTGTTTAATGAATATACTGCTTTACCAAATGTACTATAATCATCATCTAGCATTGTAAAGTATCCGTCACTTTCTAATGTAGTAGGTGAATTTTTAACTGTAATTGAATCAATAACACTGTCATATACTTTACCTGGAGTCTTATAATAACATATATTGTTTCCTGGCAACATATCATTGTATTGATTTATGTTGTGTATTCCTGTATTGTTTTTTCTAAATATACCTGGTTGGAAAAAATCTGTCCATGCTTTAGCAGGATGTAATTTTAATACACCATCTACCATTATTGATTGACCTATTGCAGTTGACCTCCAATTAAATTCAACTGGCCCCCAATCACCAAAGACAAACTCTTTTGCTTTTTCTATATCTGTTGGAATTCCCAAAACTAAATGAGGTAACTCTAACGTTCCTGTATCTGTAACAGGACACTTATTGGTAGTAGAGAACGGCCAATAATACCTTGCATATTTTACTGATTGTGTTACTGGTTTGCCTGGTTCAGATATAATACCTTTTTTTAATGCGTCTAATAATGCTGTTCTTTTAGCACCTGCTTTCCAACTATAATGTGTATCCCACCAAGTTGGCTTAAATGCATATCCTAGCATGTGCCAAGGAGTTATATGCGGTGTGCATGTTCCAAACAAATATGTATATGCACCTTTCCAATGTCCAGGCAATGAACTTAAAAATCCATCTGCAATTATTATACTACTGTAATTCCATGTAAACGGATCAGCAGCATCATAGTAATTGCTTAAAGTTAAACTTGTGACGTTATTTTCTGTTGCCCAATTTGAATAATATTTTTCTAAGTAATTGTTATAATCTGATAACGAATACCAAGTTGGTTTATGTTGACTTGGCAAATAATCAATATGTGATTTATATTTTTCTATTACAATATCATTATACATTTTATCTTGCTTAACTAGTCCAGCATATATGCGTTTTTCTATTTCATATATTACGGCACTAACAGGATCAAAGTTTGGTGCGTTTACGTTTAGTAGTTCACTGTTAGTTACATCAAATTGTGTACCATCATGTGTATATAAAATATTATCATTTACTTGTGGCTGTGTACCGTAACCTAGTCCAAGTTTTACCATACTAGGTGGAATAAAATAATCATCATCCATATCGATATAAAATACTTCTACTTGTGGTTGGGTTTTAAGACTATCAAATGCTGCATAGTCTAATGTAAGTGTAACAGTGTCACCAATAAAGGTATATTCAGTATCCTTAACTAATGATCTTCTTTGTTGTCCATCTTGCTTTGCAGTACCGCTTGCACCAGATTGTGATGTTCTATTAGTAGCTACAAATACAGTTCCTGCATTGTTATTAGCTGATCCAAGTAAAGTCCAATCTACGTTACCGGGTGTAACAATAGTATAAGTTTCTCCTGGTATTAAATTACTATATTCAGTAACTTCTTTAATAGCTTCAGTTAGATAAACATATACATGATCTCTTATATTTGTATCACCGTTAAATATGAATCTTGTTTGAAAAGTTTTAGAGAACTCAGAAATGTTGTCTTCTTCTAATATCCATTTTTGTGTATTTTCCATATCAATGGAAAGCATATTTGATTCTTTATATAATCCATGGTCTCTTTGATTTCTAGTTACTTCGTTAACTGCTTTGTTAGCCAAGTCTTGCACATTTAAAACTCCAGTTGTAGCATACACTCTTCTTGCTTGTGCTGCCACCCTTGTTCTAAATGCTATAAATTCTTTTGCTTGTTCGAGTAATGCGCCTGTAATACTTAACTCATTGTCTGCATATGTGATATCATGCATAATGCTAGTATCTTCGTGCATAAAGATTGTACCACCGTAACAAGAAGTACGTGGTATGCTTGCAAAATTATTTTCTCCATATGTCTTCCCATCAAATCCTGGAGTTGCGTTTAATTTACTTTTCCAGTGATCCATTGTTTCACTGATTGTAAATGTTGTAATAGCTTTATTTTCTGAGTTATGTTTATGCACATCTGGCATACTTGTGTTGTTTGTTTCATTTAATGAATCATTATTTCTCCAATATATATCAACTAGATCATCTGATGCAAATATACTTTTATCAATAGTAATACTAGTTGCAGTTGTTGTTATTTTAGAATATGCTATTGCTTCTCCATTAAGTGTAACATTGTAAAAACTATCATCCCATTTATCAGTTACAATAAACGATTGCAATACTGCTCCATTTACAAGAATACTAAAATGCTTATTGTTGCTCGCCGAGCTTGTTTGAATAGCTATGTTAGTGCCTGGTCTTGTGATTGTAATTTCTGGTATAGTATTAGTTTCAATATTTACACCATGTGACATAATTGTTATAGTTGAATCTGTTAGATCTTGAAATATAATTTGAGATGATGTTCCAACCTTGTATAATTCGTTTGGTTGCGATAATGCAAAATTTGATCCATCTTTGCTATTGATTGTAATAGCCGTTTTATCATTATCGTTGTGGATTATATATTCTTGTGTAGGGCGCCAGTTGTTATACCCAAGTGGAATAACTAAATCTGTATCTGTTGATTCTACGTTGTATTGTTTGTGTTCTAATGCGCCAGATAATTCTCCTGCTGGTACGTATACTGTTTTTAGTACATCAGCCTGTTTAAACAAATTATAGCCTTTTTGGTCTTTTGAAAATGTTCCTCTAGAGTTTTCTGCATTTGCATACGTAGTATAATAATTACTTGTGATTATAAAATTTTCAAATTCATATTCAGCACCCTTGGGTGAATCTTTATAACATAGTGCAAATCCTAATTCAGGATCATTTGCACCAGTTCCTTCTTTAAATCCAAATATTCTATCACCAACAAATCTTTTTCCATTAATACTTTCTAGTGGTGTGCCTTGTGTATTATAAAATCTATATAATGGATATTGATTAGTTTTTGTTTTTTGTTGTGCAAGTTCCAACTTACCACTTGTAAAATATCCATCTGCTTCAACCCATAAACTGTTTGTACTTTCAAGTACAGAGAATGTATCACCTTCAATTAATGAACTAGTTGATCCTCCTACTGTATGAATTAAATCATCAGTGTCGTCTATGTAAACATAAGTTTTGCCTGTAGTGGTTGGCTCGTTGCCAGTTGTTACTGCTTCATCAATTACACCCTTGTATTCTGCACCAGTAACATTCTCAGATTGATTCCATAAATGTAATCCTGGATTATATTCTATAATAGGCCTGTGTGCTCTTCTTTTAATATCTCTTATTTCACTAAAATCATAATATGGCATTAGTATTGCTAACTTGCTAATAGTACTTCTATTAACCCAATGGTTACTTCTGCTCCAAGCTGTTTGCGGTGGATCATTTTTAGCAATAGTAATATAATCTTTTAATGGCATCACTGGATGTCCACTATCATACATTAAATTGTTATTAGGTGTAATATAAGACCCAGTTACTTTTGCTTTTTCATCATCAGTGCCTTCGGTTAATACTACTTCTGGATTTGATGCTATTGTGTACTGAACAGAGTATGGCTCTACAAGGTCTGTTCCTGTTCCCCATCCTGTTGTAAATTTTATTAAAGTATATCCAGTAAGTGACTCAGAATGTGTATCTTTATCAGTAAATTTAAAACCATCAAACACAGGCAGTCTGTCAACATTTTGATTATATGCTTGTACAACTTCTGCTGGTGTTCTGCCCGCTACCCAATAAGCACTGTTTGTATTTGGTTCAACACGTAATACTGTATTGTTTACATATGTACCATCTGTGTTCTCGGAATGCTTGACTGTATTGTTGTATACTCTATTTCCACTTGCATCTAGGTATTCATATAACTTAAAATTGTTTATTGTGCCTGCTATAATAAATGTTTTATTTAATACATCTGTATGCCAACCTGCTCCTTTAAACTTAATAAGCATCTGGTTTTCAACTGTGAATTCATTGTTATCATCAAGTATAGTTGGCCATCCATTAATTTCTATATCTGTTATTGGATTCTTAATTGCTCCTGTCCATATACTTTCGTATATAGGTAATTCCTCTACCCAATGATAGTTTATATAATTTACAAACTTATCAAAATCAATTGGCGGACTATAACTATATCTACTAGACGAATATGCTGAATTATAATTATATGTACTAAAATTATTATCAATAGCATGTGCAATATCATCAAATGCCAGCATTTTAGTTATGTCTTTATTTTTATTATAAGAAACAATAGCAGGTGTTAATTCATTTTCAGTTCTAATATTTTTACGAAATTTAGGTTCTATATATGTGTCGGTTGCTTTTGCAACTAATCCATCTCTGCTTCCAACAAATCCATTAATATCTTCTAACGGTCCTTTTGAAACCATTTGATCCATTGTACTGTCTAACCAACTTTTGTTTAGTTCGGTTTGAAATACACTTGGTAAGAATTTACTAGTTTTTATATTGTTAACTGGATTTTGTCCTGATTTCTTTTTAGCCATTAGTATGTTCCTGCTTTAATATTTTCGTCTGTTATATTTGTAATAATATCTATATCATTAACATTTATATCTGGTATAATAAGTTCGTCTGTATTAGGTTTGTATTCAAACATATCTCCAAATACACTGCCCGAACTTTGAGGTACAATAACAAAACTACTTAACAGTCCTGGAAGTTGTTTATGTACGTAAGCTGCTAACTCTGTGAAGTAAAAAGTTTCACCAAAGTCCCAATTACTAGAATCAAAGAAATCATCTATTGCAGTAACTACTTTTGATTTTAAATCACTATCAGTAATAGTTGCACCAAATAATTTAATTATTCTAAATCTTGCTCTAAGATGTGGTTCAGCTAAACTACCAAATAGAGGTTTATATTTTACTGGTTTATATACAATAGTATCACTGATTGCTTTTTTATCTATTACACCACTAAATTGTGTGCCTAATTGATAACTTGTTGGTGGCAATGGTTCTTCTGCTACTGTACCCTTAAGATAATTTTTATATTGTGTGTCGTATGTTTTTGATAAAGCAAACACATCAATAATATTTGTAAAACTAGGATCAACTACTTGATTATCAGCTGCTATATGTTCCCATTCAAATTTTAAATTGTCTACTCCATTGTATCCATCTACTGTTGAAGAACCAATTACGTTTTTAAATACTTCTGGGTCATCTGGTCTGCTGTCAGCATTCCCATCTATTAGTGTTAATCTATAATTAGTTGAATCTGAATTCTCAAATCCATATACATAAAATTTACCTAATGATGTTAAAAAATCACCATCGGCTCCTACTAAACTAATTATATCTCGTTTTGCTTTTTTAGTATAAGTTCCTATTTCAACTTCGTTTTGAATATTTCCTAATTTAACTGAACTGCTTGTAAAGTTAAATCTTATTGTTCTCAAATAAATGTCGTATGTTGACCCAGTAAAATTAAAATGTGCTATCCAACTTAAATCGTTATCAGAAAAAGCTAAATCGTCAAACCTAGCACTCGGATCAAAAGGACTACTTGGAGAGCTATCAATTAACCATGCTCTGTTTTTAAAATCATATTTTAAAGAAAATGTTCTTTTTGATTTTATGTATGAAATAAGTAATGCTCTTTCATCGTTTGAGAAATTTCTCGACAACGCAGGGTATATAATTTCTATAGTACTTTGATCTGGAACAGTTGCGTCTAACACAATAGAACCCGTACCATCTGCACGTTTTCCTGTAGGTTCACCTGCGTTTGTTCCTGTACCTTCAATTCCTAGTCCATGAGAGAAAGTATCAATAACTTTTGCCCATATAAATGTATTGTCTTCTTTTCTAAATTTAATTAATGCTCCTGGTGTAAAATATTTCATATATCCAGATGCCGTGCTACCTACTCTAGTAACTGCACTTGGTGTTCCAGACAACAAGTATCCAGTTTTAATACCACTTGCAGTTGTACTAGGACTTTGCCAAGTATATGTTGAGTTAGAAAGCACGTTTGCATTACTGTCCATGTGACCTTCTGCATCTGCTAATGCATAAAATGAATCAGCAAAGTTTTTATAATATAAATTTACAAACTCATCATTGTGTAATAATTCTTTAACATATTTTTCGTAAGTTATTTCTGCTGTATCTGTTGATGCAGTTGATATCTGTACTAGATTATCTTTTGCAAGTAGTGTTGCATCATTGCTTGCCATATATAAGTTACTATATGTTCCTGTAGGATCATAAAACTTTGAGTACCTGCTGTGTCCACTAAATGTTCTATTAATACTTTTTATTTTAATGATACCACCGTTGGTAGTACCTAGCATAGTATTGTAGTCTTGGGCAGTAATCATTCTGTCTTGACTAGCATAATTTCTTGGAGCATTTTCTTTTATTTCGTCTATACTCTCATTTGAACTTGCAGTTGATACTGATTGTTTAAGTTGTAATTTAAATATGGCTGTGTATGTATTGCCATCATATCCTGTATAATTTACTTGTACTTTTTTACTTGGAATGTCGTCTGGTCTTAAAACATATGTACTGTTGACACTTGGTCTGTACCAAACTCTAACAACATCTTTTGGAATATTACCAAATGTATCATCAGGAAATAAAATTGATATTTGATTATCTTTTCTCGTCTTTACACTGAATATATTTCTTTCACCAGTTGAAAGGTTATTGTAAATTACATTACTGTTTACATCTGTTACTTTAGTCCAATGCTTTACAACATTTCCTGTATCGTTAATGTTTTGCACCCACACATCTGTTGTATTAATATTATCTACATCAACGTCTAATGAAGTACTGTTAATTGGTGTACTAATAGGAAAGTCTTGATATGCAAGTGTTCCTTGTTTAACTCCAAAGAAGAATCCTGTATTAACACTATTAATGCCTTTGCCATCTTGTTTGAAGTATATTCCAAAACTTCCTACTGGGTCAGGAGCCTTTTCCATAAATGTTCCATTCTGAGTGTCGTAGTCACTGCTTATAACATTAAATGATTTTGATGCTCCATTGACAGAACCGTTAATATCAAATTTGATTTGATTTGGTTCATTGTTTAGATCATAAAATTCTGTTTTTATATTGTTAACTACTACTGCTTTTTTTGGACTACCGTATTGATTACTATTTTGTAATACTGAATTTACAATGGTAATAAAATCATCTAAGTTGTTTACATTATTTGATATTTCGTATTTAATTTCATTTCCACCTAAACTAACTCCTGCACTACCAATAACTGGTTCGTTTGTTGTTACACTTGTTACTTTCATTTCACCGTACGCTGGCACATTACGTCTTGGCTGGTAGCCTAAAAATTCTGCTAACTTGTAAACACTCTCTTGTCTTTCTGCGGTACTTAAAAAATTGTTCCTCGCATTCATATCTACTCGATATGCTAAGTTGTGACCAAATTGTGCAACTACATCTAGTAGTGAAACAAATTCGGATGATTCTACCCAGTCATTGTAGTTTTCTGGATAATTGTTGCGTACATAGTCGACCATTGCAGTTCTAATAGTATCAAAGTCAAATGCTTGAAAGTTTGCATTGATATATGATTCGTATACAACTGTAAAGTCCTCTGCCGCAAATAGTTTATTTTGTCTTGATTTCTGTGCCATAATTAAAACTCTGCGTTTTCTGTAAATTCTCTGTCGAATTTAATCTGCAACTCTGTTGCAGTTTTTTCTGGTAAGTAAGTTAGTTTTACATTAACTGTTACCGAATGTGTATCGTGTTCAACTCTTATATCTGAATTGTTTACTTCAAACCTAGGATCATAACTTATTACTGTATTAACTTCTTCTTCAATAGCATCTTGTGTTTCATCATCTAGCGGTTCAAACACATATAATTCTAAGTCGCAACCAAATTCTGGGTCAGACCATTTCTCACCCTTACGGATTTTAAAATGATTCAGTAGGTCTTGTTTGGCTAATTCTAAGCCACTCAGACGGTTACTTGTATAGGGTTGATTAATAGTTGTGTATCCAAATATATTGCTCATACAACTATTTATGCAAAAGATTAACTAGGTAGATAATGGTTCTATAATTAGCTTATCTTCTTGCCAATGTATGTACTTTTGCCAAGCTGCATCGGGTATTGTGAGTGTATGATGCTGGTAAGCATAGTTTATTTGGTACCACGAAGGGTGTGTTGGTCGTTGCATAGGTAAAGGATATAAGCTATCACCTTTCTTTACATTGCATGGACCACATGCAGTAACACTATTTTCCCATGTTAGTCTTCCACCTTTCGACTTTGGAATAACATGATCAATTGTTAAGTCAGCATAAGCAAACCTATCGCCACAGTATTGGCAACAGTATTTGTCTCTGACATATAAATTTCTACGAGTGAATTTTGCTTTGGAGGGTTGTTTGTGATAAGTGTTAAGCATAATAATGCTTGGGTATGGAATAGTTACTCTCGGTGACCGGAGAAACTCATCTTCATAATTTTTAATTACGTGTACTTTCTCAGCCCACATGGCCTTAATCGCATCTTGCCAACTAACTGTGCTAAGTGGCATTTGTGATAATGGTTGCCCATCAGCATTAAGTAGTAAAACGCTTTTATTCAAGATAAAAATTCCTTGTATTATATTAGTATTTAAATATTTATGTAGTGAGTTAACTGAGTAGATTTGCAAGAATTCTTTTCCTGCTCTCAATCATATTTGGTAGAAACCTGTTTGTTTCTGCATAGTAAACATATTCTGCTTGCTTTTTTTGTGTAGCGTTTAATTGATTTGAACTATATTCTTTTACAAGAGATTGTATACCTTGCTCTGCTATCAGAGTTCTGTCTTTATTTGTTCCATAATCTCCTAGCATCATTATCTTTGCGTCTGTTTGTCTACTTAGTCTATCACTTCCACTTAGCGTAAGTGCAGTAGCTATGTAGTTCCATTTTTTATCATTAATAAACTCTAGTAATCTAAATTTCCTAACAGAAGTTCCTACTTGGTCAAATTTGCCTGTATCTGCATATAAACTTAACATAGCATCATATTGTGACTGTGTCATTGCTGATAGTGGAAATAATTTTTTAAATCTTTTTTCTTTGTCTTTAAATTCTTCTATCCAAATTATATATGCATCATTTTCTGTTAAGCCTTCACCATCAATTCCAATAGTTCCCTTGTATCCAATTACTGAATTTTTTGCATATCCCGTCCATCCAATAGTTCTAAGTTTAAAATTTATTAACTTAGTGCTTGCTTCAAGTTCAGATAAGTTTACTAATGTACTGGTTGCAGTATCATCAATTATAGAAAATAAACTATAATCTATTAGATTTTTATTATCAATTGTTGATTGTAAATTGAAACTTGGCATTATGCTGTATTTCCTTTGCCAGCAGTAAACGTTTCTTCTACTGCACTAACACCCTTCCATGGGTGATGTTCGGGTACACGACTTGCAGTACTTTTTAATACACTTTGGTTTGCAGTTTGATTTTGTATATTAATCTTTGTTGCTGAATCTGGAGTAGGGCCGTTCATATCTATTTTTGTACCTTGTACAATCTGATTGCCTGCCACTAATAAATGATAGTTAGTATCCGCTTGTATTTTAATATCTAATGCACTATATACATCTACACCGGCTATGCTTGTTTCTAATTTTATTCCATCACCTCCGGCACTTTTTATATTAACTCCGATTTCAGCTTCCATATTAATACTACCTTTGGCATGTACATTGTAATCACCTTCAGTGTGCATACTGATACCTGCTTTACTATAAACATCTATATGACCTGCAAAATCCATTTCAACCCAAGCATCACCTGACTGGTTTGTAATAAAAACAAAACCATTACTATCATCCATTAAAATTTGGGCACCACTTTTAGTTCTTAATCTAATATTGTTACTAGCGTTTTTATCATCACCGTCATCCAATGTAAGTACATGTCCTTGGCGTGTTGTAATACCAAATACTTTACTTGGTGATTCTCTTCTTGCATTACTTTGACTATGTCCTCTTACATAATCAACACTTAGTCCTTGTTGATTTAATACTGACTGAAAGTATTCATCTAGTGGTTTTGAGTCTGCATCATTTGTATCTTTTGGATTTTTCTCAGAACCAACTGGTCCTAGACTAGTCTCGCCATCTGCATATACTTGTCCACTTGCTCTGCCTCCCATCATTGCATTTCTATCTTTTGCAATTAATGATCCTATTACAATGCCTTGCTCTATACTACCAGTATATGCAACAACTACGTTTGTTCCTATTTCAGGAGGTTGTGGCCACATTCCATAACTTATAGGTGCCTGTGCTTCTTTAGTTTCGTCATCACCACTGTCTGTAATTTTTGTATGTCCACCAAATGGCGTTGACAACAAACAAACTCTTTCTGAATTCTTTGAACCAAATTCGGATATACGTATCTTTATCCTACCTGTATATAAACTATCAGTGTTATCAACAACCTCGCCAACGTATACTCCACTAAGATTATTAATTCCTAATTCACTGCTTTGTTTTGCTTTCTTTGAAACATGCACACCGTCATGTTTTATTAATCCTGCCATATTAGTCTCCTGATAGTTCTAGTATTTGATTTATCAACAAAGACGTATTTGAATTAACATCTTTGTATCCGTTTAGTGTTTGTGTAAATCTACCGCCCTGGAATCTACTTTCTACAGTAGTCAGTTTGTATACTCCTGTACTTATCGGATCTACTTCACCTTTAATTTGTTCTGTTAGTAATCTGTCTGCATTTGGATTAAACTGTATAAATGTTATTAGTGCATCCTGTTTAGCATAATCTGGTGTTTCTAATTTTCCTTTTACTATTGCTTGCATATTACCCATCCAATGTGGGTCGCCTTTAATTTCCATAGTAAAGTTAATAGCATCATATTCTCGTTTAGCCATTTTTTGCATTCTACGTGCTATTGTTGATTGGGCACTTGTGTTAATTTCATTAGACTGTTGACCTTCGCCTGACTCGTTTTTTGCTACGCCGCCTACAACTTGATTAAAATATGTTTCAGAGCCGCCTGCTTGTTTTATGTCTGATAAGAAAATTGAATCAGTAATTGTAGTAGGAGCAAACTGTTGCTTTCCTTCTGCATCTGTGCCATTAACATAAAGACCGGCACCTGGTTCGTCAAGTACAAAATATAAATTCTGTATATCTATTTGATAATTTATAACCTCTGTGTTTAGTCCAGTATACATAAACGAATAGCTTTTTTCAATTCCCAATGTTTTAAATCTTTTTACTTGTTTAGTTTGGTCACTTAATGCTTCATCGCCATCTGCTAAACTGGCTTGATATGTTGTTTTGTTTATTGATATCTTAATTGTGTAAATTACTAATGTTGGTTCTACATGGCCATAATTTGATTTCTTAGTGTGTGGTGGATACTCTGTTCTAGACTCCACTACAATATGTGGTACCATGTTTTTCTTGTGTGCTTCATCTACCCATTTATCCCATGCGTAACAATTGTTTTCTATTGTCTTTTGAATTGCCATAGCTATGTTAGTTTCTCGTTCAATAGTATATATGTTTTTGCCTTCGCTACCTGGGCCATCTTGGGAGTACCGAGTACTGCTCGATGCATCTGCTGTACTACCAAACGGTTTGCTTTCTAAATTGAAATCTCGCAAATCGTTCTGAGTTGAGCCTCCTCTGTAATATGCACTAGTATCAAATACTATCTTTATTTCTTTTGGTGGCGGTGTGTAGGGAGCTGGCGGTGACGGTGCCATTAAATCTGTTATTCCATCGTTGTATTCTTTTTCAAGGCCTTTAATAAAATCTCCTATTGTTGTAATTGCGGAAACTGTTATATCTGAGTCAGTTACTCCTTCAGTTTGTGCGTGTTTTAATGCCGACCATGCGATAATATTATATCTCGTTCCTTCGGGCCCAGTTGTGCTTCTTATTTGATTAAATTTAACTGGATACAAATATACACCTGGAAATTTAACACTTCTATTGTTAGTTGGATTTCTGCCTAAGAATTCTAACTTTAACAAAAAGTTCTGTGAATACAGATTTGAAGGTTTACCAAGTTGCTTGCCTGCACTTAAAATTTTATCAATAAACGAAAATCCTAAATTTTCAAATAAATCAAATTGAATAATACCAGGAGTAGCATTACCGTGTTTCTGGCCTGGTGTCATTGCTGCAAGTGACATAAAATTATCTACAGAGAACTCTGAATCGACACCCTGTTTAGCAATAATAAAAGCCTTGTTGTTTGTAAGAGAAGAGTCATTGTCACCTATAAGGTTTGGGTCATTCCATATATCATTGTTTACTATGTATAAAGTCCAACGATACGTAGGACTGTCTACTGTACTCATCCAATTTGTGCCTGACGTTAATTGTTGTTCTGCCCTACCAATTTTTTTTATTTCGTTTGCTTCTGTTGTTTTTATAGCATCCGAAGATGAATCTGCTTCTGGTGTAAATCCTGCGGCGGCAAAATCTGTATTTTGATTGGCAAAATCAACTTCGCTTGCTGGTTTACCGTTTGCCATAGCAACACCGTTTTCAATAACATCTTGTGTGTACTTGCCATCACTGCCCACAGTAGCACCTTCGTGTTTTGCCATTGACGAAAGTAGGTCAGTTGTTACATCTGGATTATCACGTAAACTTCCTAAGTTATCATCTGGTGAAACTCCTAAATCATTTGAAACTCTTTGAACATATGCTTCTGTGTCGTTTTCACTTGGCGGTGCCCAACGAGTAATAATATCACGTACTGAATTATTACCATGTTTCTCTTGACTTGCATACAAATTCAATGCGCCAGCACGTACACCATACTCTGGATTGTTAAATTTAACAAAGCCAGCATTACTACCGGAGGCGCCTTTCCAATCATCGCCACTTGTTCTAATGTTTAATGGATTATTATTTCTATCCGATAATGTAGACATGTTTATGAAAACCTTACAGGTACGTTAATTTTTATTCCCGTTTTAAAATCTAAAATTGGGTCTACTAATTCATCTTGATTGAATAGTGCAAATACCCACCATAAATTTGCATTACCATATAATTCGTATGCTAACAAGTCTGGTTTTTCTTCGTGCTTTGCCTCTACTGTAATACTAGTAGTTGTTGTATTTTGTATATCTATGTTATCCACATTTAATACGTCTAAGTATTGTTTATTAATAATTTGTGTATTTCTGTACAAACTATCTGTACCATAATCTGCCATTATAAAAATCCTCCCTTAGTTCTTAATTGATTTCCTGATGCATAATCTTGTAAATTAAAATTATCTTTAACAGTCTTTGGTGGAATTTGTGGAACCAGTTCAATTGCTGCTAAAATTAATGCAGGCATACTTATTTTTCCAGATACTGCATCATCAAAGGTTACATAGTCTGTGTCTTCTGGTAATGTGTAGTTAAAGCTTCTTAATATACATGGAATATTTTTTGCATGTGCTACACCGTATGCATTAAACTTTAATATTGGAGGAGGAGTTCCTGCTCTTGCTCCTGCTCTTATACCATGCTCTGATTTTGCAGCCATTTTAAAAAATTGAATTGCTGCGGCAGTATATTTTGCTTCTTCTAGTGTATTACTAGAAAACATAGCAGTTACAGATACTGTAGGGTTGTTTGAATTAATATAGTAATTTTGTTGATAGTTTGAACCCGGTATATCATATGTTCCATAATTAGCACTATGACTCATCATAATAGTTGGTGTGTATGGAAATACAACGCCTTCGTCGCTTTGTAATGGAAATAATAATCCAGATAACGTTACTGGAACACCTGTCTTTTTTAATTTTAATGTAGCTTTTTGCATCATGTTAATCTCTCCTCAATAAACTTAAAAATCTGTTCATTGTATTTTCCAAAGAATTTAGTAAATGCTTGCTTCTTGGCTTCTTCGTTGCCTTCGCTTGCCATGTCTGCACGGAAGTCACTTGCACTCATTCCACCTTGCATAAGCGGTGCCACATATACATAGCCTCTTTCCTGTGCAGTTGGAATCATCTCATTCATATCTTTTGGTAATTTATGTAAGAACCCTTCGCCACCTGTTGCAAGTCTACTTGCATCCTTTTCACCATATACAAGTATCTGTGCAGTATTGTTTTCATCTCTGCCTGCAGCAGCCATGTCTGGTCTGTATGGATTTGTGTTGATAATTTTATCTCCGGGTATATTAAACATCTTATTCATAATGCTTGCTTTTTCATCAAATGTAAATGGATTCTTGCTTAATTCACCTCGTTGAAGATCAGTAAGTTTTCCACCTGCATCAGTTTTTGCAATAAGTCCTTGCACTTTTGCAGACACCATTGTGGCGATAAATACATTATCCGCACCAAACTTTTGAACCAGATGTTTATAAACATCGTGATGTCCTTGGTGCATAGGTTGGAAACGACCGCCATAAAATACAGCTATGTTCTCAACTCCCTCTTTTAAAACATGTTCAATTAACATAATTACTTCTCCGTTCGTAGTATTTATCAAATTAAAAAAACCGGTTGACATTAGGGCCCGATATGCCGTATAATACTAATTACATAAAGGAAATCTCATAATATGACTAAACAAAAAAAGACTTTTTACTTAACAAACAAAGACTTGTTAAGAGAAATACACAATAGTAAAATGACGTATTGTTGGACACATGACGAAAACTATACACATTTTGATCTTATTGTAACAGGTTTTGATGAAATTACTCCGGAAGCTGTTGCTGAAGCAAAACAAAACAGAGCAACGAGACTACAAAAAATAGCACATCAGGCAGAAGTAGCTCGATGGGAACAAGGATTAACAGGCAAAAAAACTAAGCCAAGAGCAGCTGATTTTGCCGTTGATGTTGAAACTATTAAAGATGATGACATTGTGGTAAGAGTAATGACATTTGAACATGTTCCAGAAGAGAACAGAAAAAACAAACCTAAGACCGAAGCAGACTTGCATGCTAAATGTAACTTTCCTCCTTTTAAACACTATGCAGTAATTAATAAGGAATGGACAGAGGTAGCTCGTAGTCATTGGGAAGGTGGCAAGGATAACGGACATTTTAATGTTCACCATGGTCAAACAAATGATATGTTAGCAAAAATGTATATTAAACTATGCGAGCGTTATAGCATGCGTGGTAACTGGAGAGGTTACACATATGTAGACGAAATGCGTGGACAAGCATTATTGCAACTAGCACAAATTGGATTACAATTTAATGAACTTAAATCACAAAATCCATTTGCATATTACACTGCGGCAATTAATAATAGTTTTACAAGAGTTTTAAACTTAGAAAAGCGTAGTCAAAATATCAGAGATGACTTACTAGAAGAAGAAGGATTAAACCCAAGTAGCACTAGAACATTCAATGCTGAATGGGAAGCTCATATTAAAAATGAGACTAAGAAGAAAGAAATGAATCCTACAATTAAAGTGACAAACTTTAAAGTACCAGAAGTAGACAACGAAGAAACTGGAGAATAAATGTTTTTTGATAAGGCAGTAATTTTTACTGATATTCACTTTGGCATGAAGAATAACAGTAGGTATCACAATCAAGATTGTGAAGATTTTATTACATGGATGATCGACGAAGCACACAAACGAGGCATTAAAAAATGTTTCTTTTTAGGCGACTGGCATCATAACCGTGCAAGTATTAATGTTAGTACACTAAATTACACAACTAGTAATTTGCGTAAACTCAGTGAATCATTTGAAGAAGTTATTATGATTACAGGCAATCACGATTTATATTATCGTGAGAAGCGTGAGATACACAGCTTATCAATGATTGAAGAATTTAAAAACATTAGAATGATAAACAATGAAATGTTTATTGAAGATGGTGTTGCGTTTATTCCTTGGTTATGCGATGACGAGTGGAAGAAACTAAAAGAGATTGATTGTAAATTTATGTTTGGGCATTTTGAATTGCCTAGCTTTTACATGAATGCATTAGTACAAATGCCAGACCACGGTGGACTAAAAGCAGAAGACTTAGAAAAACCTGAGAAAGTTTTTAGTGGACACTTTCATAAAAGACAAGAGCGTGGTAATGTAATTTACCCGGGCAATTGCTTCCCACACAACTATGCTGATGCATGGGATGATGACAGAGGTTGTATGTTCTTAGATTGGGATGGTACTATCGAATATCAAGCATGGCCAGATGCACCAAAGTATCGTACATTAACATTAAGTAAACTAATTGACAATCCAGATAAGTTTTTGGGTTCCAAGACACATGCTCGTGTTAGTTTAGATGTAGGTATTACTTACGAAGAAGCAAACTTTATTAAAGAAACATTTGCTAAACAATATGACTTGCGTGAGATTAATCTTATGCCAAGTAAAAAAGAAGAACATACACAAGACTGGAACAAGGGCGTAGACATTCAAGTAGAAAATGTAGACACTATTGTTTTATCGCAATTACAATCAGTACAAAGCGACACTATCAAGAAACAAATATTAGTAGACATTTATACAGGACTAACAACTTAAACATGCTAACAATTAAAAATATCACCGTAAAGAATTTTATGAGTGTGGGCAATGTCACACAGGCAGTTCACTTTGACAATGCAGGATTAACACTTGTATTGGGTAACAACTTAGACTTGGGTGGCGATGGCTCTCGTAATGGTACAGGTAAAACTACTATTGTTAACGCACTCAGTTATGCACTATATGGTGCCGCACTTTATAATATTAAAAAAGATAATCTAGTTAACAAAACTAATAATAAAAATATGATGGTTACTTGTGATTTTGAAGTAAACGGTACACCATATAGAATCGAACGTGGTCGTAAGCCTAATATATTTAAATATCTAATCAATGATGTAGATAACAACGAAGGTATTACAGATGAGATGCAAGGCGAAGGTAGACAGAGTCAAGCAGTAATTGAACAACTACTAGGCATGAGTCATACAATGTTTAAGCACATTGTTGCACTAAACACCTACACTGATCCATTCCTAAGTATGCGAGCAAACGATCAGCGTGAAATGATTGAACAGTTGCTAGGTATTACTAAACTTAGTGAAAAGGCAGACATACTAAAAGACCTTCTTAAAGGTACTAAAGATAGAATTACAGAAGAAACATTTAGAATCAAAGGCATAGAAGATGCTAATGATCGTATTGGTAATAGCATTAAAGATTTAGAGCGTAGACAAAAAACATGGGCTACACAATTACAAGAACGCATACAAGAAAACACTAGCGAACTGGCTGCATTAGAACACATTGATATTGATGCTGAAATACAAGCACACGATGAATTTACAAAATTTAATGAAAAAAAGAATCAAATAGACACATTAACTGCCGAGATTGCTAGACTAACAAGTAGTGTTGAGCGTGAGACTAAGCGTTTAACTAAAGCACAAACTGATCTAGATTCAACATTAGAACACAAATGTTATGCGTGTGGACAAGAAATACACGACGAACAACACGATAAAATTGTTGTACAAAAAACAGAGCTTGTAGACGAAAGTCAAAATCACTTAGACGAAGATAATCGATTAATTACAGAATATAATACTGCAATTACAGATTTAGGAGAATTAGGTATTGCACCACGCACAGAGTATAATACACTACAAGAAGCGTACAAGCATCAAGGCAAAATAGATAAATTACAAACTGCACTAAACAATGCTAATGATGAAACGAATCCATACATAGAACAAATTGACAGTCTAAAAGAAACTGGCCTACAAGAAGTAAATTGGGCAGAGGTAAATAGACTTGAGGAACTAAGAGAACATCAAGACTTTTTATTAAAACTATTAACTAACAAAGATAGTTTTATTCGTAAAAAGATTATTGAACAGAACTTGCAGTTCTTAAACACACGATTAGAATATTATATTACACGTTTAGGTTTACCACATGAAGTACAATTCCAAAGTGACCTAACTGTAACTATTACACAACTTGGACAAGATTTAGATTTTGATAACTTGTCAAGGGGTGAGCGTAACAGATTGATACTTGGACTAAGCTGGAGTTTCCGTGATGTCTTTGAAAGTATGAATCACCCTATTAACTTTGTTTGTATTGACGAACTAGTTGACAGTGGTATGGATACAATTGGTGTAGAAAGTGCATTAGGTGTATTGAAGAAAATGGAACGTGATAGAGAAAAGAATATTCTACTTATTTCACATAGAGATGAGCTAGTTGGTCGTGTACAAAGTGTATTACAAGTTACAAAAGAAAATGGCTTTACTACATTTAATACAGAGATAGAGGTGATAGATGCTTAATTTTATGAACTATGGTATTACTAGACTTGGTAATACAGAAGAAGCAATTATTGTAAAACCTAATTGGTACAGTGAGATGCAAATAGGTATTAAGAAAATGCAAAAACATAAAGGCATTTCTGGTGTACCTAATTTTTTAACCGAGCAAGAAAAACAACAATTAACAGATATTCAAACTCACATTAAAGAAGAGTATGAACTAGAAGTTGGAAACTTAATGGCTCCTACTGTATTTTGTTTATCGTATCTCATTTGGCTTAAGACTCTAGAACGCCCACATGAAGAAGATTATCTTAAAGAATTTACTTTAAATACAATTATTGATGCAGGTAAAAATTTTACCCTAGATAGTTATAACGAAGCAGAAGAAACATTAAAAAAAGTACACAAATTAATTTATGTTGAATATGAAGATTTGTTTATTGATTGTAACACACAGCTAGACATTACTAAAGAAGAAATAAAAAAATATACAACAGATCATTTAGAAACTGCTAAAAAAGTAGCACGAATGGCTGGCGATTACGATATGATAGATGAACTAGATAATTATTCTGTCAGATTATATCGTGGATAATCATCAACGAGAACTTAATTTGAAAAATGGCATAACAAATCCAGAATATGTATTATTACATGCACCAAATACAATAGACGAATCGAAACTAGGCGTAGACGCACTAGAATTAATTAGAAAAGCAATTAATGAGTGGATCAAGGAATAGCGGTAAATGTCCGTGGACTTACAACAATATTGTAGTTGACGAACTTCCTGCTGACTGCGAAGGATTTGTTTATTTAATTACTAACCTTACTAACAATCGTAAGTATGTTGGTAAGAAACTAGCAAGATTTAAAACAACAAAGCCACCTCTTAAAGGTAAGAAAAACAAAAGGCGTGGAACAAAAGAAAGTGACTGGCAAACCTATTGGGGTTCATCAGATCATTTAAATGCAGATGTATTAACAATTGGCGAAGAAAACTTTACTAGAGAAATATTACATTATTGTCCTAGTAGAGGCGTACTAAGTTATATGGAAGCAAAAGAACAATTTGACCGTAGAGTATTAGAAACCGATGAATACTATAACGGAATAATTAATGTAAGAATAGGTAGTTCTAAAATTCTTACAGAACACTTGAAAAAAGGTTGACAACGCATAACTTTCTTGTTATTATAACAAAAGTAGCGTTTTAACTTTGTTTGAAGCAAATAATTAAAGCATCAGATAATTAATAGTGTAAAACCAAAACTCACACAGACACAAAGTCAAGCAATTACTGGCACCGTTCAAAACACAATCAGGCTAATAAAAACTAACACAGGCTTCAAAGCTCCGATTGGTCGGCATAGGTCGACTCACCTTGAGGTTACGTAATCGCGTGACTAGATACTGGTGTGCTTAACAATGTCAATACACTGATTTGACAAATCAAAATGATCAAGCTCTACGAACGCTCGTAACTTGAGGATAGTCCAAAAGTCGATACCATGGCTCCGGATGTTTCTGCGTTAGAAAAGCAGTATGTAATAAGGGTACAGCGTAACCGCCCTTCCTAGGTGTTAAACTAGGTTTACTATGGTAATGTGGGTGCTGTTCTATGTCAAGAACTCAATTTACACTTGGCCCTTAGTAGGCTAAGTGTGAATAAAATATCTTGTCAAGTAACCATTATAATAATCACATAAATAAGTATAAGAACTAATTAAAAAAAATAGTTTTAATCTAAGACAATTAACTAACATAAAGAAGCGTAAGCATAAACAGTGAACAAAGCGTTAGCTTTGTGAAACTGATGATATCGTAGATATCAATTATATGAGAGAACAATAACACATATGACGTTGGACGAATTTCAGAGTAAATTTTTAGAGTTTACAGAAAAGCAAGTTGAACCCCTTAAAGATGATGGATATCCTGTATGTCCATATGCTAAGAGTGCCAGAATTAAACGGGCATTACAGTTCATTGATGGTCGTAATGATTTAACAATTATGGATACCTTTGATCCTAAAACATATCAAATGGGTATTGTTTGGTTGGGTGATTTAGATGATATTACTCCTGTAGAGAAAATTTGCGAGGAGTACTCAAATAAAAATCCACATCTCTTATACTTTACTAGTACAAGACAAAGCGGACATTTTGTTAAGAACTTTACTGATTGTGTGTTTATTCAACGTGCTAACGACTTGTTAGAAAAACGCAAACACTTACATGATAATACAAACTATTACGATAGTTGGCCCGACGAATACTATAAACTAATTATGGGTCATTAACCTTTTCTAGCTTTATTAATTTCTTCTACTCTATTATTCATTCGTTCTATCAACAGCTTAATACTGTCAATGGGCATTTGCATAATGTCTTGATAACTGATCGCACCTTCGCTGCGAATAACTATATCTAAATAGTTACCTTCGGTATCTCTGAGATCCTTATTAAACTTTTCAACAATACTTAATACTTCTTCGGGTTGACGAGAAGATATCAACCCCCGAAAAAATTTGCAATATCCAAATCTACAGCAGTTTTCCAAGTATGTCCACAGTCCTGACAGTTAGCAGTAAATTTTGTTTCTAATCCACTTTCACTAAGTTCTTCAACTTTAGATCTAATAGATTCGTAATCATTTTTAGTAATGCTTTGTAACCATTCTCTAATAGTTTCTTTGTCATTGATAACGTCTGTATCTTTTCCTTGTACACTAATAATACAGTTAGTAATTAAATCAACTGTAAGTTCTGCAATTTCAACAAAAGTTTTTCCAAACAATTCTTGTCTAGTAACATCGTCATGTACATCACTTGCCAAGCCTTGAATCATCTTGTTTTGTTTAATTTGCTGAACTTGTAGCATCGTTCTGTCTTTTAAAGTATATGGGTTACATATAATTTTAAAATCACTTGGCAATGTTACACTTTTATCTATTGGTGTATTGCTTATTTTTGATAACATTACATTTGCATCTAGTTGTAATTGATTATCATATTCACACTTTGGACATTTAACATCTAAGTCAATTTCCTTACCATAGCTAGCTTGTCTAATTCCTACTAAAATTACAAGTAAGTCGCTCACTGGCATTGATTCTGGATCTTCAATATCAGGGCAACAACTTTTAATTAAACTTATAGTAGCTTCTCCGTTAAACAATGCATCGGGTGTTTTAGTTATAAGTTCGTCCCTTGCGGTCATGGCATATACAGCTAGCTCGTTATCTATACTAAGTTTTGGTTTTGTTGTATAATATTCACCTCGACTTGGTAATGGAATAAACAAAGCAGGCTTTCTATATGCTTGAATTAATGGGTTCGTCATAATTTGTATTTCTCCAATTATCTACTAAGTTTATGATTTCCATAAATAGTAGTATATATACAATAGTATTTATCTGAATTAAAATACCACTTAATTGGAATAGCATGGATCAAGAATTAATAGACGCAATATATCAACGTTATCCTTGGGCAACTGAGGCTACAATGGAAAAAGTCGCTCAGAATATGATGAGACAGAACGTTAGTATGGCTTCTATTGCAGCCGTTATGGGCAAAAAAGATGCAGCTGCAATTAGAGATTTAGAAAACAAAGCCGAAAAAAGTAAAGAAGTATCAAGCCAAGCCGGTGAAGCAGCTGTTGAAGCCACAAAAATAGCCGGCGGTGCAATGACAAAGATTATGTCAGCTTCAGATCCAGTTAATGCTACTGCTGAATTATCACACGAAGCTGCAAAAATTTTAGCAAATGCTGGGATAGGAATATCAAATATGGGAGCAGGTGCAGGTAAAATAGGTTCCGCTCTAAAATTAGGAGCAAGACATGCCGGTACTCCGATTGTTGTTGGAACAGGTTTAGGTGTAATATTTGCAAAACTATTAGGAGAGCAAGAAAAACAAGCCAGACAACTTATTGATTTTGGAGCAGTAGTTTCTGACACAGAGCGTTGGACTAACCTTAGACATGCTACTAGAGATTTAGGCATGGGTTTAAAAGATTTTAATGACGTAATGCTGGAGGCAAAAGCCTTTACAGTTCAAGCCCAAGGTGATGCATTTACAGGATCGTTAAGATTAGCAGAATTTTTAAAAACAATTGACCAGGATAAAACTTTTAGAGATTTTGGCATGGGAATACAAGACCAGTCTAGATTTATTGCCCAAGAAACACAGACACTATACGAAATGGGAGAAATCTCACAAATGGATGCCGCTGGTAAGCGACGAGTAATTGATTCGTATACTTCAGCAAATAATTTAGCAATGTTTGCCGCTGATTCGTTTGGCATGCAACGTGAAGAGGCACTACGACTTAGAGATGAAGCAAGAACTAATACAGTTTTAAGAACAGCATTGTTACAAAATAAGACAGAGATTGAAGAAATTTATGGAAAAGCAGCAGTCAAGAATATTACAGATTCTGCAGCAGCTTTTAAAGTTTTAAATACACAATTCTTCGGCGAAGATTTTGCAAAGACTATAGATGGAATTACAGGAAGTTTTATTGGTGATATTCCGTTTGATCAAGTTGCAAGTAATAATATAAGTGCAGAGATGTTATCAACATTAGCCTCTGTACCAGGAGCCAACGAAGCTCTTATAACAATGATTGAAAAGATACCAACATTGGATACTAACAAAGAAAGAATTGATGAGTACAAAAAGTTCTTTAAGTTAATGTTTAATGCATCTACAAAGATGACAACAGGATCTCCACAACTTGAAGCATTAAATACTTTAATTGAAAATGTTAAAACTGCCTCCGGCGCTCAAAGGTTTTTATTAACAGATACAGATACATTAACATCGGGATTTTATGCAAATTTAACTGATGGAGCAGATACAAGCATTGAAGTAATGAATAGTCTTATGGTTGCATTTCAAAATGCACAAGAATTATTAACACCTGGATTTGATACAATGGCTAATGGATTTGATGCACTATCTTCTAATTTGTTAAAATTTGGAAAAGGTGTCTCTACTGCATTTGATAAACTGAATCCTAATACTAACAATACAGATGGTGAAAGAAAATCTAGGTTTGATGAATACTATAGCGAACATTTAGAAAAATCAATGAACAAGCGCCTAGCACGAATAAATGAAAAAAATGTAGGTTCGAACATTGAAATGGTTAAAATGCAACTGGATGCACTTGAAGCCGAAGGAGCATTTGTTAAGGAATTATTAAAACCTGGTGCAAAGACGCCAACATATACTGATCCAGAAACAGGCGAAGAAATGGGCGGCGAAGAAATAACTGAGGATCAGATATATGCATTACAACAAAGAGAATTACAACTAGCAGATGATTTAATAGAACTTAAAAAGTATGCAAACTTACTTAACGAGAAAAAAATAGAATTAGTAGGACAGGAGGAAAAGGTAGATGGCTGATAAAACAAATAATATACTAATAGGTGATGTAGCAATTGATGTTCCTGCTTGGGCTAGTGAGATTACATTAGAAAACTTATCAATACAAACTGGTAATTCAGTTAAGCTAACTGATGAAATGCTACAAGCGGTTAGAGAAAATACCAAACTTGATGATGATTTAATTGATGCAGTTAAGATTAATACAGAAGTTGGTACAACAAATGCAAAGAACAACGAGGCAAATGCAAAAGGAAAAACTAGTTTATTATTAAAAGGTGCAAAGGCAATTAAAGACACTGCATCCTTCTTTGGAGATTCAGAGAAACCATTGAGTAGTATGGTATCTGCTACAGAAACTTTAGTAGGAAAAATGAAAGGATCAAATGGTAAACTTGATAAAGCATCAGCAGAAGGATTGCCGTTTGTAAAGGCATTAAAAAAATATAGTAAACAGATAGGTGGCGTAGCAGTTGATATTGGTTTTGCTTGGGCAGGTTGGAATGCAGCTAAATTTGAACAGTTTGCAGAAGTGCAGAAAATGATGATAGACTCGGGTGCGGTTGTTTACGATACCTCAGATGTATTTGACGAATTATATAATGAAAGTTTCCAAATGGGCATAACATATAAAAGTTTTGCTAGTGTTATACAGAACTTTGGTGGAACAATGGTGGGCATTGGAGGAGATACTTCTAAAGGTTCTAGATCATTTTTAAAAATGTTTAAAACATTATCAGAAAATACAGATGTATTAGGAGACTTGGGTATGTCAAATGTTGACTTAATGAATTCTTATGC
>Ga0228674_1000176_pt1 | contig 50244 bp, 42 predicted proteins | sample 1D_rmetaG_FD_189054 | JGI IMG/M metagenome (GOLD analysis project Ga0228674, IMG submission 189054) | Seawater microbial communities from Monterey Bay, California, United States - 1D_r | ecosystem: Environmental > Aquatic > Marine > Coastal | place: USA: California | collected 2016-09-26
ATCTCTCACCGTCTTTTCTACTTTTTGTTTTGTCATCATCGCTTCCTCTTGGAGTTAACGATGAACTAAAACTGTCTCTTACGCAATTAGCCTATTTGGTCCACATAGTGTTGACGGGGTACAGTTTGTTAAGACTATAGTGCATGTCTCTATAAAAACAATATCTTGCCCTAAAATTTCTTTAGTTCTGTTTTAACCAATTCGTGGGATATACTTATAGCCACCGGACGGCCCATTTTCAAGCGAACAATTATAAAAACCTTATGCTACGTCACATTAAACAACTATTTGCCTTCCTTTTTATTGCTTTTTTGATGGCAATCATCGCTGGCGTCAGTATTTATTACGTACTTGCACCACAACTTCCGCCAACCGAATCACTAAAAGAAATTCAGCTTCAAACACCGCTAAGAATCTATAGTACAGAAAAAAAACTGATCGCTGAGTTCGGAGATAAAAGACGTATTCCCGTTCAATACGAGGCTATTCCTGATACAGTCATTCATGCCTTTTTAGCATCTGAAGATGATCGATTTTTCGAACACCCAGGGGTCGATTATCAAGGTCTGCTTAGGGCAGCATATAGTCTCGCAATGACAGGACAAAAAGCACAAGGTGGTAGCACCATCACCATGCAATTAGCCCGTAATTTTTTCTTGAGCTCGGAAAAAACATATTTACGCAAACTCAATGAAATTATTCTCGCTATCCAAATTGAACAAGTGCTCAGTAAAGAAGAAATTATCACTTTATACCTTAATAAAATTTACCTAGGAAAACGTGCATACGGTATAGGTGCTGCCGCCAATGTCTATTATGGTAAACCGCTTGAAAGCCTTACTCTTGCTGAAGCAGCAATGATTGCAGGTTTACCTAAGGCACCCTCAAGATTTAACCCTATCGCCAATCCCGAACGTGCGTTACAACGAAGAAATTATGTACTACGACGGATGAGGGAAATCGGATATATATCTGAACAAAATTATAAAGATGCAACGCATTTACCCATCACAGCCCGTTATCACAGTCGTGAAATAGAGGTCTATGCACCCTATGTAGCAGAAGTCATCCGCACCCAAATGACACAAGAATATGGCGAAGACGTCTATAACATGGGTCTGAATGTCTATACCACTATTCAGAGTAAACACCAGCAAGCTGCTAACACAGCATTGCAAAAAGCGTTAATCAGCTACGACCATCGTCACGGCTACCGTGGGCCGATTAAGCAAGTCAAACTCCCTGAAGTCATTACTGAAGAAAACGTACAAACTTTACTAGATGACAATAGTAATATTGGCCCACTACACCCCGGTCTCGTCATTGAAATTCAAAAAGACATGTCAGTCGTCTACATTAAAGATAAAGGTCTAACAGACATAGTTTTCAAACACGTCGCTTGGGCAAGAAAACAACTCAGCACGAATAGTATGGGGAAAAAACCTAAGAAAATGGCAGATATTTTTTCACGAGGTGACATTAATTATTTTTATCAAAACAATGAAGGTGAGTGGCAATTAGCACAACTCCCTGAGGCCCAAGGCGCTTTAATAGCCTTAGAACCTGAAGATGGTGCTGTAACGGCCTTGAACGGTGGCTTCGACTTTTACAACAGCAAGTTCAATCGCGTTACACAATCACGTCGTCAACCAGGGTCAGGGTTCAAACCCTTTATTTATTCAGCAGCACTAGAAAAAGGTTATACCCCAGCATCAATTATTAATGATGCACCTGTCGTATTAGACGACCCGAGTCTAGAAGACACCTGGCGACCATCTAACTATAATGGCAAATTTTATGGTCCGACACGGTTAAGAGTAGCGCTTACCCATTCTCGAAATCTCGTCTCTATCCGTTTATTACGCGATATCACCGCCCCCTTTGCAACCGATTACGCCGCACGCTTTGGCTTCCAGCCCGATCAAATGCCTCGTAACCTTTCACTCGCATTAGGCAGTGGCAGTGCAGCACCATGGGATATGGCCCGTGCCTATGCCGCACTTGCTAATGGTGGCTATCGCGTTGAACCATATTTAATCAAGCGTATAGAAGATGCCAATGGCACGACATTAATGCAAGCTATTCCCGATACCGTTTGCCCATATTGCTTAAGCGACAAACCCGTTCAAAACGAACTGGAAAACGAACGTCCCGCTGCACAACGTATCATGACACCACAAAATGCTTACATCATGAATAGTCTACTCCGTGATGTCGTCAAACACGGGACAGGGCGCGATGCAATGCGAATTGGCCGAAATGATTTGGCAGGAAAAACGGGAACAACCAACGATCAAGTTGATGCTTGGTTTAATGGATTCACACCCAAACTCGTCGCCATCAGCTGGGTTGGCTTCGATTCACCGCGTTCTCTCGGCCGGTATGAAACAGGAGGCCGCGCAGCACTGCCAATGTGGATAGACTTTATGCAAGCAGCACTCGAAGGCGTACCCGAACAACTATTAGAACAGCCTCAAGACATGGTCACAGTCAAAATCGATCCAGAAACGGGCCTACTTGCAGGGAAAGGAGCAGATGGCGTTTACGAGACATTTAGAAGTGACTATGCTCCCTTGGAATACAGTGACACCTTCAGCACCGTCAACCAAGAAGGCGGCTCGACCGTCGAGCCCATCATCGATTTATTCTAACTCACTTAACCTGCTTAGCCTTTTGACCTAAACGCAATTCCCCAGAGGGATATTGCCCATTCAGCAATCGGAGCTGTGATAAAGGGCTATTAGTAATCGGCGTGCTCTTCGACCATGACCGGTAACTATCTTGCCGCCCAACAGTTTTAACAACAAGCTTTTGCCCCTGCGCTAAAGCCCTTTCGTCTTTGCGTAAACGATGAAAACTGTTTGCTGTTGATAAAAACCCGGCATCAAATTGGTTAAACAATCGTTTATCTTTAGTCGCACTAATAAAAATATAAGCTTTTTCATCCAGATACAGGACGCTAATCCGGACTAAACCACCACTCTCAGCATCTACAAGCCCTGTATAACCTTCTAAACCATTATTGTTCAGTACTTGCCCCGCTTTTAAACGTTCAACACCAAGGCGTTGTTTCATAAATTGTGCGGGTGATAAACGGCGATTCAAATCTGATGCTGTCATCTCAATAAACGCTTTTCCTCCATCAGCGACGGCCTGCACACGATCAGGTAAATTATTGATCTGCCACCCTTCGGGAAAACTGACTGCAAAACCCATATCGGCGTGATAAAAATGCCAACCAGAACGAACACCTTGTTTTGGACTATCTCCAAATGACATCCCATTAATCATATCCAGATAAACATCACGCTTAATCTGAGCATTCGGCACAACATATCGATTCGCAGCACCCACCACACTTTGCAAACGCGTGTCATTATCGGGATGTGTTGCAAAGACACCATGGTAAGCCCTTGGCTGTTTACCTTGCCGTTTGGCTTCCATCGCTGCAAAAGTCGCCTGATTCTTTAATACACGTATTACATCCAGCATCGCCTTCGGATCATAGCCAGCACGTGCCAAATATTCCGCACCTAATCCATCAGACTCTAATTCATGCTCCCGACCATAACCACTCAATAATGCGCGGCCCAGCATATTAAACAGATCTTGCGAACCCGCACCGCGTAACTCAGGCACTAAAATAGTCCCCAACACATAACCAATATTGGCAGCTTGTGCTGCACTTTGTTGTCGCACCCCATGCCGTGCTGTTACATGGCCAATCTCATGGCCTAATACCGCTGCTAATTCAGCCTCAGAATTCAAATAAGCCATCAATCCACGCGTGATATAAATATAACCACCTGGTAAGGCAAAAGCATTAATCACTGGAGAATCTAATACGGTAAAGCGATAAATCAACTCTTTGCGATGACTAACAGCAGCTAGCCTCTCACCGACAGACTGCACATAACGTTGTAAAGCCTCATCTTCATAACGACCATACTCCGCCATTATCTTTGGATGGTTTTCCCGGCCAACGCTGATTTCACTGTCTTCACTCATCGTGACAAAATCATTTTTGCCACTCACTGGATTTTGAGCGCAACCTGCTAGGATCAAAAACAACAAAGCCCCTGCTGATAAGCAGAGGCTTCGCAATAATCGATGACTTGTACTCATAAGTACTGCCTCAATTCAAATCATGATGTCATTATTGACACATGATGAGTCTGAAAGTTTTATTTTCCGTATTTTTGGCGGAATTTATCAACGCGTCCAGCTGTATCAAGCATTTTCTGCTTACCCGTATAAAACGGATGACATTCTGAACACACATCTAATGTCAATGCATCAGAACGTGTTGAACGTGTTTTGAATGTGTTGCCACAACTGCAAGTCACATCAATCTCATTATATTCTGGGTGGATATCCGTTTTCATATCTATCTCATATCTTATTTGACTAGTTAAACTGCCCAAACAGGGCCGTCAGAGCCGTGCAATTCTACTGATCTATTAAAACAACAGCAACTTTAATTTAACAGTCACCTACAGCAAAGGCTTCTCTGCCATCATCCATGCTTGATTCCGCATACCAATATCATGTCGGCCCAACAACGATTCTTCACGATAAACGCGCAATTTTAGCCCAGGAAACAACTCTAATAATTCATTGTCTGCCAATAAATAATCAGGGTTATTTGGACCACCCTGATGCACTTTTTCCTGACAATAAGTTTGATATAACAACAAACCGCCAGGTTTTAATGCTGCTAACAAAGCAGGGCAAAGAGATCGTTCTAAAAATAAACTCACCAACAATACATCAATACTATTCGGCTCTGGTGGTTCTGCCACAACATCTCTCACTTGAGCATCAATAGTTGTTAAACCACGAACGTTAGCTGCTTGATCTAAAAAGGCAATAGCAACAGGAGAAATATCCCACGCCATCACGCTCAACCCTTTCTCAGCCAACATCATCGCATTTCCACCCAAACCGCACGCTAGGTCTAGGGCCACACCTTTTTCAGGTAACAAGTAGTGATTATGTTGTAAAACTTCAGCGACAGGCGGTTCACCAACTTTTTGCTGATAAATATTATCCCACTTTTCTTGCACTGATCGCATCGTTTAACGTTTCCAAAATGCCGGTGTTAAGACCACCAATAAGGTAAAAATTTCCAAACGACCTAATAACATCGCAATGCATAGCACCCATTTAGATGATGAATTAATACTGCCATAATTAGCCCCGACTTCCCCTAGACCTGGGCCTAAATTATTCAAACAAGCTGTGACCGCAGAAAACGAAGTGACAATATCTAAACCCGTCGACATCAATAACAAATGCATAAAACTAAAACTAAAAACATAAAGTGCTAAAAAGCCCCAAACAGCGCCAACGACTTTTGGAGGTAATACTTTATTATTAACCTTAATCGCAAATACCGCATTCGGATGAATTAATCGCAGAATTTCCCGGTACCCTTGCTTAAATAACAACATGACCCTAATCACTTTCATACCACCACCGACAGAACCAGCACAACCACCGATATAACTCGCCATTAACAGCATAATCGGCAGAAACCCCGGCCATAAATAATAATCTGTTGTGGTGAAACCTGTCGTCGTCCCTATGGAGACCGCCTGAAAAACACCTTGGTGCACAGCAGTCCACGGATCGGCAAAGGTGTGGGTAAAATATAAATAGGTCGCTGTCACAACAGAGGCCAGTAGTAACACTGACAAATAGGCCCGCAATTCTGAATCCATCCAATAATGCTTAATTGAGCGGTGGCGCCATGCTAAGAAATGTAATGAAAAATTCATTCCTGCAAGCAACATGAAAAAGACCGCGACCATTTCAACAGCCGCACTATCAAAATACCCCATACTCATATCATGGGTCGAAAATCCACCAATCGCCACCGTCGAGAAACTATGTCCAATGGCATCAAACCAAGACATACCTACAAAATAATAAGCAAGCGTACAAAGCACTGTGAGGGTGAGATAGATATACCATAATGCTTTGGCCGTCTCGGTAATACGCGGCGTCAACTTTGAATCTTTCATCGGCCCAGGTGTTTCAGCACGATATAGCTGCATACCACCAATACCTAATAAAGGTAAAATAGCCACGGCTAAAACCACAATCCCCATACCACCTAACCATTGTAAAAATTGGCGGTAAAACAAAACAGCCTTCGGCAAACTATCTAAACCAACTAAGACCGTTGCCCCTGTGGTCGTCAATCCAGAAACTGATTCAAAAACCGCATCGGTGAATGACATTTCGGGCACTTCCGTCAAAAAAAACGGCACGGCCCCTGACAAACCTAAGGTGACCCAAAACATCACTACAACCAAAAAACCATCGCGAACTTTTAATTCTTTTCGGTGAGATCGAACGGGAAACCAAAAAACAAAGCCTGTCACTAACAATAAAAAGAATGCAGAAACAAATGCTTGCGTCGAACCATCTTGATAAAACAACGATACCGCAATCGGCGGTAGCATCGTTAAGCTAAACAAGCCTAATAAAATACCTAAAATACGTTGAATCGTTAAAAACTGCATTAATGGGTCTGTGATTTAGAATTATTTTGCCGATAATACGCCCACACTACCAACATGAACAGCGCTAATCCAAATATTGGCCATCGTTGCCATTGCACATAAAACGTGGATCCCTGACGAGGTTGCACTTTTCCCGTCAAAGTAGCTTGTTCAAATTGTCTTGTTGTCGCCTCTAGCTGGCCTCTATTATCGATGAAAGCTGACACACCGTTTGTTGTCGCCCGAATGATAGGCCGTCCCATTTCTAAAGCACGGTTCTGTGAAATCTGTAGGTGCTGATGCGGAGCAAAAGAATCACCATACCAAGCATTATTTGTCGCATTCACCAGTACACTAGCCTCTGGTAATGTCTCTAACACTTCATTTGAGAACGTATCCTCATAACAAATAGAAACACCGACCTTCTGCCCTGCAGCCGTTAGCAATGACTGTCCATCTGCACCAATGGCAAACGATGACATCGGCAAGTTAAAAAAAGCAATCAGCCCACGTAACCATTCAAATGGCACATAATCACCAAAAGGTACCAAATGTCGTTTGTGGTAGAAACCAAGCTCTGAACCCATAGACATCATCCCATTGTAGTAACGTTCATTCTCAGCTTCATAAATAGGCAAGCCCAATAAAATATCCGTTTTATGTTCACGCGCAGCTAATGCCAAAGGATCCAAATAAAATGATTTAACTTGATGATAAAACGCCGTGATCGCATTCTCTGGCCATACCACCAAATCACTCGACCAATGTTGTTCCGTCTCGGATTGATATAAAGCCAATGTCTTTATGACTTGCTCTTTATCCCACTTAATATCTTGCGGTACATTACCTTGAATAATCGTGACTGTCAGTGCTTCGTCTTTTTCGGTTGTCCACGTTATCGACTGCAAGGCATAACCCGCGAACCAAATCAACACAACAAACAGTAACCCCGATAATTTTCTATAGTGCCAGCAATAAGCCAGTATCCCAGCTGAGAAAGCAGCAATCAATGACACACCCAATGCTCCAACAATGGGTGTGTAGCCGCTTAATGGCCCTGAAATTTGGCTCACACCAACTTCCAGCCATGGAAAACCCGTCAAAAACCAGGCCTTAAACCATTCAAAAGCCAACCATGAAACGGGCAATAACAAAACAAAATCAGCACCTGAAAACGTCAATGAGCGAGTTAAACGTTTAACCCCCCAGCCTAAACCCGCCGTATAAAGTGCTAAAAAGGCGACAAAAACCGCTGTTAAAGCACCCGCTAAAAACACACTTGCTTGCCCAAAAACATGGATCGCAACATAAATCCACGAAATGCCGACGCCAAATAAACCTAAGCCAAACAAAAAACCCCTAAACGCAGCCGTACGCGCATCGATATGCTGCCAACTCAGAAACAATAACGTTAAGCTAATAATTGCAATGGGATAACAATCAAAAGGCGAAAAAGCCAAAGGCAAAGACATGCCCGCTATCAAGGCAATAATATGCCCCGGCCAATTGGGCTTAGGCTTCATAAACTCGGTTGTCACTAGGCGTGATCGCCAGAAACAATCTTCATTTCAAGTAAATGTAAACGCCTATTATCAGAACGAATGACCTTGAACTCGAAATCACCAATTGTGATCATTTCTCCCCGTTCAGGTAAATGACCGAATTGGTTAGTGATAAAACCACCCACCGTATCAAAATCGTCATCACCCCAACCAGCATCAAAACGCTCGTTAAATTCCTCAAGTTCAGTTAATGCTTTAATCGCATAAGTGAATTCATCGCGTTGTAAAATGGGTGCATCACTATCAATATCGTGCTCGTCTTCAATTTCACCGACAATTTGTTCGAGTACATTCTCAATGGTGACCATACCAGCGACACCACCGTACTCATCCACCACAATCGCCATATGATTACGTCTAACACGAAACTCACTTAGCAAAACATTCAAGCGTTTACTCTCAGGAATAAATACTGCAGGACGCAATAACTCGCGTAAATCGAACTCAAATTTACCAGTAGAAACGACCATCGATAAAACATCTTTAGCCAATAAGATACCGATCACATCATCACGATCATCATCGATGACAGGAAAACGAGAATGGGCTGTTTCCGTGATCAGTTTAAGAATGTCTTCCTGTGATGCATCACGTGAAACCATCACGACTTGCGAACGTGGAATCATAATATCTCGGGCTTGCATTTGAGCCACGCTCAAAGCCCCTTCAACTATAGAGAGTGCTTCTGCATCCAAAATATGTCTTTCAGAAGCTGAACGAATCAATTCTACTAATTGTTCTTGGTCTTGCGGCTCCAAAAACAACTTACTCAGCTTTTGCGACCATGATAATAGTTTAGATCGACTCTGCTGTACCTCACTCATATGTCGTTACCTTGTACTTGATAAGGATCTTTAATTGCCAGTGATGTCAGAATATTCGTTTCTAACGTTTCCATTTCAACCGCATCCGCATCATCAATATGATCATACCCTAATAAATGCAAACAACCATGTATGACTATATGCGCCCAATGATGTTCACTAAGCTTAGATTGCGCTTTCGCTTCACGCTCAACCACAGGGACACAAATAACCAAATCACCTAGCAAAACTGGCGTTAACTCAATCTCTGTATCAAATGGAAATGACAACACATTTGTTGGACCCGCTTTACCGCGATAAGTCTCATTCAATTCGGCACTTTCACTTTCATCGACGAGACGAATGCTCAATTCACAATCTTCATTCATCTGTTTCAAGGCCGATTCAGCCCACCGCTGTATCAATTGTGTATCAGGTACATCACCCTCACAAGCCTGTTGGAGATCAACCGTAACAGCCATTAACTGCTTTTACCCGCCTTTTCATAAGCGACAATCACCTTTTGTACCAAAGAGTGTCTCACCACATCTTTCGCTTGGAAAAAAGTAAAGCCGATGCCTTCAACATCTTTAAGGACTTCAATTGCATCTCGCAAACCAGATTTTTGCGAACCGGGTAAATCAATCTGCGTAATATCACCGGTAATCACTGCTGTAGAGTTATAACCAAGACGCGTCAAAAACATCTTCATTTGTTCTGTCGTCGTGTTTTGCGCTTCATCTAAAATAATAAACGACTCATTCAATGTCCGGCCACGCATATAAGCCAATGGTGCGACTTCAATCACATTCCGCTCAATCAATTTCGCAACACGTTCAAATCCCAGCATTTCATATAAAGCATCATAAAGCGGTCGCAAATAGGGATCGACTTTTTGTGTCAGATCCCCAGGCAGGAATCCTAGTTTCTCACCAGCCTCAACAGCAGGGCGAACCAAAACAATACGGCGAGCGAAATCACGTTCTAAAGCCTCTACTGCACAAGCTACTGCTAAATAAGTTTTACCCGTACCCGCGGGCCCAATACCGAAATTGATATCATGTGTCATCACGCGACGTAAATAAGCTTGCTGGTTTTCACCACGCGCCTTCACCAAACCACGTTTGGTCTTAATCATGATTTCCTTCTGTTCTGGCTCTACAACGGTGTCAGAACCACCTACCTCGCGAATTGCAAGGTGGACCTGCTCAGGTTCTAGGACGGACTGTGATGTTTCTGCATATAAGCCATGGACAACGTCTTGTACATCAGTTAATACCATCGCTGGCCCGATGATTTGGAATTTACCACCTCGGTTATTCACTTCAACGCCAAAACCGCGCTCCATCATGCGTAAATGTTCATCCAAATGACCACACAAATTAGCCAAGCGTTCATTATCAATCGGGCTCAATTCAAAACTAATAGAATCGAGTGGAGCAGAAGAAGCTGTCACAAATAAAGTTCCCTTAAATTAAGCAATGGCCGGTTCAGCCAATAACTCACCGCGTAATGAATTGGTATACGCTTCTGTAATCCGGACATCGACAAACTGTCCAATCAATGATGTGTCACCAACGAAGTTAACCACCCGATTGTTTTCAGTTCGCCCCGCCAACTCACCTTCATAACGCTGAGCCGCACGCTCTACTAATAAGCGCTGCGTCGTTCCAAGCATATCTGCACTATGCTTATTCTCTAACTCACGTAATACGTCTTGTACAATTTTCAACCGTTCTTTCTTAGTCTCATCAGTTACCGAATCAATAAATGCAGAGGCAGGTGTCCCCGGACGAGCGCTATAAATAAAACTGAAGGAGTGATCAAAGCCAATCTCTTTAATCAAATCCACAGTATCCTGAAAGTCAGATTCCTGTTCATCAGGAAAACCAATAATAAAATCACTCGACATGCTCAAATCAGGACGCGCCGCCTTAATACGAGCAATCTTATCTTTGTAGTCTTGTACAGTGTGACCCCGTTTCATCATCGCCAAAATTCGGTTCGATCCTGATTGTACTGGCAAATGCAGATGACTCACTAATTCAGGTACTTCGGCAAATGCTTCAATCAGACTATCAGAAAATTCAACCGGATGTGATGTCGTAAAACGAATACGGTCAATACCTTCAATCGCCGCAACATAGTGGATCAATAACGCCAAATCAGCCGTATCTTCACCATCAAGATCGCCACGATAAGCATTCACATTTTGGCCCAATAAATTCACTTCACGCACACCTTGTGCAGCCAAACCACGTATCTCTGCTAATACACTATCAACGGGACGGCTGACTTCCTCACCACGCGTATAAGGCACCACACAGAACGTACAATATTTGCTACAGCCTTCCATAATCGACACAAAAGCCGTTGGACCTTCTGGCTTAGCAGTCGGCAAATTATCAAACTTCTCAATTTCAGGAAAAGAAATATCCATCCGAGGTTGCTGACTATTGCGTACATCGGTCAACATCGAAGGCAAACGGTGCAAAGTTTGCGGGCCAAAAATTAAATCAACATAAGGTGCACGACGTCGAATCGCATCACCTTCTTGACTAGCCACACAGCCGCCAACACCAATCACCAAATTCGGCTTATCATCTTTCCAACGCTTCCAGCGGCCTAGTTGATGAAATACCTTTTCTTGCGCTTTTTCACGAATCGAACAGGTATTCAAAAGCAGCACATCCGCATTTTCGGCCACGTCGGTGACTTCTAACTGATGTGACGCTGCAAGGACATCTGCCATCTTCGATGAATCGTACTCATTCATCTGGCAGCCAAAAGTCTTAATAAATAGTTTACCGGCCATAATACATTCGTGAAAAAAGGGCGATTAGAATACCCTTTTTAGCGACTAAACTCAAAGCAAGTGATTGTTTTTATTGTTACTGACTACTTTTTACGTCACTTACAAAGATCACTTCCAATTATCTTAAGGTATTGCGCTTTTTATAAAGGCATTCAAATTAGCAAAATCAGCTTCACTTAAATCTTTCACCGCTTTGATCATTTTTGTTTGATGTTTCGTCGGAGATTTAAAATGACGGCTTCCATCTCGAAACTGATACAGCTGACTAACGAGATAATCTAGGCTCAAATTTTCTAACTTAGGGCTACCCGTCATTAAGCGACCCACAAAGCTGCTATGACAACTTTGGCATGTCGTCTCATATACTTGAAAACCTGGCAAATCAGATGCTTTACTAGGGTCAAACATCACAGTCGTTTCAAGATCAGCTGCCCATTCTGCAATGCTTCTCATTTGCGCTTCACTCATGCTCTGCGATACAGCTGCCATCACATTTTGTTCATCCACACCAACACGCAGTCCCGTTTTGAAATCAACCAATTGCTGATAAATATAAGCTTCCGGCAATCCGCCAATTTGTGGACCACGAAAAGCCGTTCGAGTATCCACGCTATGACATGAAAGACAACTCTTTTGTTTATGCGTTAATGGCTCCGAGATCACAGTAGTGCTACTCAATAAAACAAATAACAAACAAAAATGCTTAATAAGGCGACTTTCCATGATCCGGTAACCCTTGATAGACTAAATAAAAATAGAGTCTGCATTCTATCAAAAAAGTCCTAAGGTAAACTTAAAATCAGACTCGCTGAAAATAGACCATTTAAACGGATTAAATGGCAATAAATAACCCATGGCAAGGATGCACTATGGCAATAAAAGACTGGCCAAAAGACGAACGGCCAAGAGAAAAAATTTTACAACATGGTGCAACAGTATTATCTGATGCAGAATTACTCGCTATCTTTTTGCGCACTGGCGTCTCAGGCATATCAGCAGTTCAACTTGCACGCCAACTGCTCGATCAATTTGGCAGTCTAAGAGCCCTATTAGACGCAGATAAAAAACAGTTCTGCCAACAACACGGCCTTGGCACAGCCAAATTTGTACAACTTCAAGCCGTAATGGAAATGAGTCGACGCCATATGGCTTCAACACTCAGTCAGGGCAATGCCTTTACTGATACCCAAGCAACACAACTGTTTTTAAAACAACGTTTACGTAGCTACACTTACGAAGTCTTTGCTTGTCTATGGTTAGATACCAAACATCGCATGATTACTTTTGAAGAACTCTTCCGAGGCACCATCAACACTGCCAATATTTACCCCAGAGAAGTGCTGAAACAGGCACTACACCACAATGCTGCCGCCGTGATTTTTGCGCATAACCACCCATCAGGAAATCCGGAAATCAGTCATGCAGATAGAGTCGTCACTGAGCAACTAACCAAGGCCCTTAATCTCATTGATATTCGCGTCTTAGATCATATTATTATCGGCGACGCTCACAACGTTTCTTTCGCTCAAACAGGCTTACTCTGAACGCTACGAATAGTTTCTCAAATAAACCGAATATTGTTTGTGATCTTCTAAGTGCCGTGACCACCAATCTCGCAAAAAAATGAGCAAAAATTGAGGATCTTTATGGGTGATAGCTTCTCGACATGCTACTTTGAACTCATTGACATCTTGCTCGGCTTGCCTAACAAATTGCTTCATTTCCTCATATCCGGCATCACGCAAAAGCCCTTCTTCAGTTTTGGCATGAAACTGCATATATTGCAGCACAATTTTTGCCGTGGGCAGCAAAGCCTCGATGCCATGCCCCTGTTGTAAAAAATAATGCAAAGAATTAATCGATGCTAATACGCCGCGATGCTGCTCATCTATAATATGGCCATCATCCTGCGAAAATGCCTCTTGCCAACCCAAATATAACGGCTTGCCCATCATCCCTCTCCCTATCCCTGTTTTCCATGATACTTAAACTGCAATGGGTGCGGCTATATGCGCTTGTGCCTCATAATTTACAATTTCGAAGTCTTCAAATTTATAATCAAAAATTGAATCTGGTTTTCGCTTTATCTTTAATTGAGGCAGTGCACCCGGCGTTCGACTCAATTGTGTTTTGACCTGCTCAAAGTGATTGGTATAAATATGCGCATCACCGATACTCATCACGATCTCACCCACATCCAAGTCACATTGCTGCGCCAGCATATGCGTCAAAAATGCCAAAGAAGCCGTGTTATATGGGTTACCCAAAAACAAGTCATTTGAACGGATATATAAAGACGCACTCAACTTACCATCGGCCACATAAAACTGATACAACAAATGACAAGGCGGTAATGCCATCAAGCCTGCTTCAGCATTTTCCCATGGTTTCTTCGATTCATCAGGCAACAAGGCCACATTCCAACCACTGATAATATGTCGCCGACTATCTGGATTATTTTTAAGCCCATCCACTAATGCAGCAACTTGATCAAACACCTGTCCATCAGCACCTTGCCAACGCCGCCACTGTGCACCATAAACCGGGCCTAATTCACCAGACTCAGTCGCCCAGTCATTCCAAATAGACACACCATTATCTTGTAAATATTGAATATTGGTTTCACCACTTAAAAACCAAAGGAGTTCATGCAAAATACTCCGGATATGTAATTTTTTCGTCGTGAGTAATGGAAAACCTTCAGCCAGATCATACCGAACTTGGCGTCCTAAAACGGAGCGAGTACCCGTTCCAGTGCGATCTCCCTTATCAGTCCCGTTATCCATTACATCCTGCAACAAAGCCAGATACTGTTTCATATGCCACCTAAAAACATAAACACACTGTTACTTTAGGCTAGAGCGCATGTTTTTGCATCCTATATAACAAGGTGTCTCGACTAATTCCTAACAATCTTGCTGCTTTTGAGCGGTTACCTGATGCCATTTCGAGTGCCTGCTCTATCAAATCTAATTCAACCTGCGCTAACTTTATCCCAGTAGGCGGCAAAGTAAACACCTGATTTCCTGCTGCCACCTCGGGCATCATCTCGGGTGATAAATCATCAGGTTGAATCGCTTTTCCTGGATGTAATAATGCCATTCTCTGACAAAAATTAATCAACTCTCGGATATTGCCTGGCCAAGCGTAAGTCAGTAAACAATGCTCCGCCTGCTTGTTATAACGCACGACGGCATTACTACCAGCAAACTCGCGACCAAAGTGACGTAACAGCATTAAAATATCATCTGTTCGCTCTCTTAACGGCGGCACTAAAATTGGCACCACCTGCAATCGATAAAACAGATCCCGTCGAAAACGCCCAGCATCCGCTAGACTTTGTAAATCGGCACTGCTAGCAGCGACGATACGCACATCAACCGTCTGTAATCGATGACAACCTTGCAATTGACACTCGCCAGCTTCTAAAAACCGAAGCACCTTAGCCTGAACCGATTGTGGTAATGACTCAACATTGTCAAAAAATATCGTACCGCCTTCGGCTGCCAACAAACGTCCACGATGAATGACTTCTCCTTCTGCATTACATTGGCCAAACAGATCAACTTCTATATTGTCTTCTGGCAATGCAGCACAATTAATCGTGACTAACGGTTTATCTTTACGGCGACTTTCGGAATGCAACGCCTGAGCAATCAGCTCCTTCCCTGTGCCCGTTTCACCTTGAATTAAAACACTTGCTTCACTTAAGGCAATCATCGGCAAAGTACGCAATAAATGCATTAGTTCAGGAGATTGACCTAAAATACCTTTAATCATTTTGCTGCTCCATCGTCAATGTGATGAAACTCAATTTCATGCTGTTCTTCAGTGTGTTCGTGTGGTAAAAACAAAGTCATCAAAGCCATGACAATAATTGATACCCCGGCCACTTTTCGCATATGCTTTGCTCGTGCTAATGAAGCCACTAAACCTGTAAATAGACCTGCCCCCATTACAGCTGGTAACGTCCCCAAACCAAAAGACAACATCACCAAAGCAGCCTGCACTGGTTCACCAACCGTAGCGGCCACAGCTAATGCAGCATACACCAAACCGCAAGGCAGCCAGCCCCAAACAATCCCTAACCAAAATGCTTGAGAGAATGCCTTCACAGGCAATAGCTTCTGACCAATCGGCTGTAACCAACGCCAAATCGGAGCACCAATTCTTTCCATTTTGGCAAATTTTGGGAACCACCCCGCCAAATACAATCCCATTGCAATCATCACAATGATAGATAAATAGCGTAAGACAGTGTGACCATCAATACTGGCCAATGGCGAACTCAACAAACCAACAATGGCACCCGCCACGGTGTAACTTAAAATTCGCCCCAAATTATAATTGAACACATAAGGCAACATTTTACGTTGGCTTTCACGCACTTCAATCGGCAGACTCAATGTCAAAGCACCGATCACCGATCCACACATTGCCAAACAATGCACCGTGCTAAAAAGGCCCAATAAAAAAGCCGTAATATAGGAGCCTGTGATAGCTTCCATTTCCTAAAACCCTACTAATCAAAAATTAACTAAACAGTACAATAACACGTCGAAAAAGACATAAATTGTGTCATTTCACACACTTTATATGCAAAAAACACATAAATCTCCACTACTTGGCTTTTATAATTTACCTACGAAAAGCCAGGAGAATACCTTGAAAAACTTTAAATTATTACCAATACCCTTTTTATTAATTGGACTTTCAGTAGCACAAGCTGAAACAGTTTCATTACCATCAATGTCGGTCCAAGGTGCATCGGCTGAAGAAATCCCTTATGCACTTCCTACAGTACCAGCTGCATCAACAGACATTGGTGCCTTAATCAAACGCCTTCCGGGTGCCAATGTAAATACCAATGGTGTCGTTACCAGTATCGCCCAATACCGTGGTCTATTTGGTAACCGTGTCAACGTCGTACTAGACGGTTTCGGCCAACGTGAAGCTGGCCCTAACAGCATGGACTCACCACTAAGCTACCTCCCAGCGTCACGCACTGACCAAGTCTCCGTTTATAGAGGCATCGCACCAGTCAGAACAGGAATTGAAACCATTGGCGGTACAATTTCGGCAACATCTAAGAAACTAGATTTCGGCCTAACAGATGAAGCTGAAATCAAAGGCAGTGCGAATGCGGCTTATGCCAGTAACGGTAATACCAGACAACTTAATTTAACAACTGCGGTCACTAATCAAAACCACCGTCTGCAACTAACAGGCAGTTCAGATAGAGGTGATAACCAAAAATTCGATGGTGGCGTTATCCGTACCAGCGAACACGATAGAGATACTATCGGTCTCAATTACGGCTACCAAGACAGTGGTAAAGCATTCGATATAAATGTCGAACATTTCGATATGGGCGACACAGGTACCGTTGCCCTACCAATGGATATCCTTTATTTCCGTGGTGAAAACATCAAAGGCAGCTTCACAGACCACCTAAGCAATGGCGACAGCTATACGCTTAAACTACACCATCAAAATGTTGAACATGAAATGGATAACTTCTCACATCGTGCCAACGGGCTAAGTGCAGCAAACAGAGCCCGTATGGTTTTTGCTGAAGTTCAAGCTGAAGGCCTCGGCTTACATTACCAACACCAAAACTGGTTATTTGGTGTGGATCTAGACCAAGCAGAACACAACGCGACTATTTCTAATCCTAATAATGCAGCATTTTCGATTGATAATTTTAATGATGCTGAACGTGATCGCTATAGTGTTTTCGCTGAATGGAAAGGCACCGTCTCTCAAGGCTGGAATGTAGAAACTGGGTTACGCTATAGCCGAGTAGAAATGGATACTGGCGATGCCAATGTCTCTGGTGTACCAGCAGGCCTGCAAACACTCAACACAGACTTCAATAACGCAGATCGCAGTAAAGATGAAAATCTGGTTGATATTTTTGCTAACTTCACACACGAACTGTCCCAAGAGCTCGATATCGAAGTAGGGTTTGCAAGAAAAACACGTGCACCTAGCTACCAAGAACGCTATCTTTGGGCACCACTACAAAGTACAGGTGGCCTAGCTGATGGTAGACGTTATGTCGGTAATATTGATCTTGACCAAGAGGTCGCCTATCAATACGAATTAGGACTTGATTGGCATACTCATAAGTTTGCCTTCTCACCACGTATTTTCTACCATCACATCAATGATTACATCCAAGGTGTACAAGGTGAAGCAAGTGCCATGCAACAAGGTGTTGCAAACTTTATCGATACCACGGTCTTTGGCTTACCAGCACCTCGCCCAGAACTACTTAAGTTCACCAATGTCGACGCCAAACTCCACGGTATCGACGCAAACTGGTCTGCCGCTTTATCACAAAACTGGCAACTAGCTGGTACCATCAGCTATGTCAGAGGTAAGCGCCGCGACACCAGTGATGATTTATATCGCATTGCACCACTGAATGCCATTACCTCTTTGACTTATGTACAACCAACCTGGCAAGTCAGTGTTGAAACAGAAACTGTTTCAAGACAAAATAAAGTTTCTGATGAAAACAATGAACAAAAAACTGGCGGCTATGCACTCTTCAACGTCTCTGGTCAGTATCAAGTTACACCTGCCGTAACAATGCTAGCCGGTGTGAATAACCTATTTGACCGCTACTACGTGAATCATCTAGGTGGTACAAACCGAGCTGCTGGCAACCCAGACTTAGCTACGGGCGACCGAGTACCTGGCCTAGGCCGTAGTGCTTACGTCAACGTTAACGTCGACTTCTAAACCTTATTCATCATCTCCTACCCCCTTTCAATCTGGAAAGGGGGTAAAACCTGGGAAAACCTCTTTTCCTATTTCTGCTTTATTCCCCTACAAATGACCAAATTGAGCCATCGTTGTATACTGTCATCTCCCAAAACCTAAACCGCTAGAACGCACACAATACAAAAGGCTTAAATAATGAATTTTTACCCGCTTGTCGTCAGTAACATTACTGATGAGACGTCTCTTGCGAAATCATTTACCTTCCAAATAGAAGACAAATACCAAAGCCTTTTCCAGTTTCAAGCAGGCCAATTCTTATCTTTACGCTTACCTTGGGAAGAAAGCTATCTCGATCGTTGCTATTCATTATCTAGCAGCCCTGATCAAGCAAAAATGACCATTACGGTAAAGCGGGTCAAAGACGGCAGAATTTCAAACTTACTTAATGACAATGTAAAAGAGGGCGATATCATTGATATCGCGCCACCCAGTGGCCGCTTTGTCCCTACTGATAATCAGAGACCTCTATCTTTATTTGCAGCAGGCAGTGGCATTACACCCATTATGTCGATCATTAAACACACCTTGGCCAATACGGAATTAACGGTTACGTTGTTTTATGCCAATTCAAATGACCAGCAAATCATTTTTAAACAAACATTAACAGAGTTAAGCGAGCAATACCCAGAACGTTTCAGCTGCCATCACCATTTAAGCAGCGAAAATGGTCGCGTCAATGAAACGACCATTAATCACTTTATTGATGAACAGCTTGATCAAGATTTCTTCATTTGTGGCCCCGGCCCATTTATGGACTTAACCGAAAATGCCTTACAGAAATTAGGCGTAGCCGATCAACATATCTTCATCGAGCGTTTTGTATCTGATGCCGAGTCCACCCTCGATACAGAAGCACAGTTACCTAGCGACATCGCTAGCTTCAATGCCATATTAGATGGCGAAAGTCACACCGTACCTTACCTTGCAGGAAAAACCTTGTTAGAAAGCATGCTGGCCCATGATTTAAAACCTGCTTACTTTTGTCAAAAAGCAAAATGTGGCATGTGTGCAGTCATGAAAACAGCCGGTGAAGTCGTTATGCGTAATAGCGACATTTTGTCAGACAATGAAAAAGAAAAAGGTAAAATTTTATTATGCCAATCATTACCTCTAAGTAATGATATCCACGTCGACTGCGACGTAGATTAAAACCCTTCTCGAATTGTCAGACTTAAACCTATTTCATGCAAATAAGTCACTTCTTGTAATAAATCTGCTTCCGTCAAAGGGTGCTCCGCCAACCAGTTTTCTGGCAGTAATAGTTTGATTTCTTTTGACTTAGCCTCAAGCTTCACTGGCGTCGCCCCTTCAATACTACGACCTCGATTAAAGACTAAGGCCAGCCTTAATAACACTGTTAATCGCTGTGTCGTTAACTGAATATCCTTTGGTAATCGCTTAATATATTTTATCGAAAAACGCCGCCGTTGGCCTCTTACCATCGCGGCTAATGCATGCTGTTCTTCACGAGAAAAACCGGGAAAATTCGAATGGGCTAATAAATAATAAGAATGCTTCTGATATTGATGATGTGCAATCGAAAGTCCTATTTCATGCAATGTCGCTACCCAATGTAATTGGTGACGATGGTGCTTTCCTAATCGCCAAGGTTTGGCTACCTGGTCAAACAAATCGTCCAGCATAAGCACAACACGCTCTGTCTGTGCTTGGTCGGCATGGTAACGCCTTGCCATCGCTGACACCGTCCTCTCACGCTCATCATCATGGCTAATACGCCCTAACAAATCGTACAACAGACCTTCTCTTAATGCCCCATCAGACACCGTCATCTGCTTGATTTTCAATTGCTCAAATGATGCCCTCAATACAGCGACACCACCGGGCAAAACAGAACGCCTTTCTGCACTCAAACTGGCTAAAGACAAAACATCAACATGACCTGCTTCGATCATCAGTTCAATCAATTTATCAAGAGATTGAGCGGTAATCGTGCCATCGACGGCCCAACCCGCTTCCTTGACAATATTAGCGACACAACGAATCGTACCGGATGCGCCAACAGCTTCATCCCAACCAATATCACGATACTGTTTTTGAATCGCACGTAAGCGCATAGCAGCAGCAATAATCGCTCTTTTCATCTTTTCTTTAGTAATACTACCGCCAGAAAAGAAAGCCTGTGAAAAACTAACGCAGCCCATTTCTAGACTTTCACGTTCAATCCCTTCAAACCGTTCACCGATAATGAATTCAGTACTTCCCCCACCAATATCCATCACCAAACGTCTTGTATTATCAAAACTCAGTGCATGTGCTACACCCAAATAAATAAGCCTAGCCTCTTCCTCACCTTCAATAATTTCAATGGGATGCCCTAACGCTTTTTTCGCTTTTTTCAAAAAGGTATCGCTATTCTTAGCAACCCGTAATGTATTGGTACCTACTACACGAACACTCCCTTCGGGCAAACTTTGAATACGTTGGCCGAAACGCTCTAAACAGGCTAATGCTCTTTCTTGTGCGGCAGCGCTTAAACGGCCACGACTATCCAGCCCTGCCCGCAACTGAACCATCTCACGCAATTTATCAACAACCTGAAAATGGTTATCACGCAGCTTCGCGATCACCATATGAAAACTATTAGAGCCTAAATCAACAGCAGCGAGAATCGTTTGATCATTTTGTTCATCCATCGCAACATTCTGCATCAGTCACAGTAAACATGCCAAATAGAGTTAATTTCTATCTTCCTAACAAAAATATCAGGCATAAAAAAAGCCCGTACAAGGTACGGGCTTTTTATCAATCTCAAAAGAAATTTATCTCCCTTGAACAACCTCTTCCATTTTTTCAAGACTCAAATGGCGGACATCTTTTCCTTCCACTAAATAAATAACGTGCTCACAAATATTGGTTGCATGATCACCAATACGTTCTAAAGAACGCGCAGACCACATCATATCTATTGCCTTCGTAACCGTCCGAGGATCTTCCATCATATACGTAATCAACTGGCGAATAATACCTTCGTATTCAGAATCAATATCGCGATCTTCATGCGCCACTTTCATCGCCTGTTCAGCGTCAACTCGTGCAAACGCATCTAAAGCATCGCGCAACATGCCAAGCACATGATTACCCATAGACTGCAACTCACGATAATTCTTTTTAGGCCGATCTTTTTCAGACAAATTCATTGCCATACGAGCGATACTAACTGACTCATCACCAATCCGCTCTAAATCAGTAATCGTTTTCAAGATACCTGCCACCAAGCGTAAATCACTCGCTGTCGGCTGACGAAGCGCGATAATTTGAATACATTCTTCATCGATTTTAACTTCTAACTCATTAACGTCTTCATCAAGTGCGATGACACTACGCGCTAACTCAATATCCGCCGTTAATAATGCTTTTTGTGCATTTGCAACTTGTTGCTCAATCAACCCACCCATTGCTAAAACCAATGAACGAATATCTTGTAACTCTTTCTCAAACTGCTGCGATATATGCTGTGAATTTGTAACCATAAAAACTCCTATTAACGCCCTACGTTAGCCGTAACGTCCTGTAATGTAATCTTCCGTTTGCTTTTTAGAAGGGTTTGTAAACAATTCATCTGTTGCCCCAAACTCAATTAACTCACCCATATACATAAAGGCCGTATAGTCTGATACCCGTGCTGCCTGTTGCATGTTATGCGTCACGATAACAATCGTATATTTATCTTTGAGTTCATAAATCAACTCTTCGATTTTTAGCGTAGAAAGTGGGTCCAAAGCTGATGCCGGTTCATCTAACAATAACACTTCTGGCTCAATCGCAATCGCACGTGCAATCACCAAACGTTGTTGTTGTCCGCCTGACATACCCATTGCTGACTCATGCAAGCGATCTTTCACTTCATCCCAAAGCGCTGCACCTTTCAATGACTTTTCAACCACTTTATCCAATGTAGAGCGATCATTGACACCTTGTAATCTCAAGCCGTATGCCACGTTCTCATATATCGACTTCGGGAAAGGGTTCGGCTTTTGAAACACCATACCGACTTGGCGACGTAAATCAGCAACATTCACCGACGGCTTATTTAAATCTTGACCATCTAGCAACATCTCGCCATTAATCTGAACCGAATCGATCAGATCATTCATCCGATTAAAGCTTCTCAATAATGTCGATTTACCACAACCACTAGGACCAATAAATGCCGTAACACGATTCTTAGCCACCTTCATATTAATATCAAATAGCGCCTGCTTTTGACCATAAAACAAATTGAAGTCTTTCACTTCTATACAAGTCGTTTCATTAGCAATATCTAGTTTCTGACCACGCTGTAGTGTCTCTATATCAATCGCACGCGCCGAGGTGGTTTGCTGTTCTTTCGTTGCTTCCATTTTAATTCTCACTCGCTTTAGAATTCTCACGTAAACGATTACGAATACTAATCGCTGTGATATTTAATACAATAATGATCATGACCAATAATAAGGCCGTGGCATAAACCAAAGGCCGAGCAGCTTCAACATTGGGGCTTTGAAAACCGACATCATAAATATGGAAGCCCAAATGCATAAATTGTCGATCTAAATGTAAATAAGGGGCTATCGAATCTACTGCTAAGGCCGGTGCCAATTTCACCACACCCACCATCATCAGCGGTGCGACTTCACCTGCCGCTCTCGCCACAGCTAATATCAGTCCTGTCATCATCGCTGGTGCAGCCATCGGTAAAACAGTCCGCCATAACGTTTCCGCTTTGGTAGCACCCAAAGCCAAACTCCCCTCACGAATATTGCGGGGAATACGCGATAAACCTTCCTCTGTCGCAACAATCACCACTGGCACAGTCAAAATAGCCAATGTTAACGATGCCCACATCAAACCCGGGGTACCAAAGGTAGGTGAAGGTAAACTTGCTTGGAAAAACAATTCATCAATATTGCCACCCAAGAAATAAACGAAAAACCCTAAACCAAACACCCCGTAAACAATCGATGGTACACCAGCCAAATTATTCACTGCGATGCGAATCAAACGTATCATTGGGCCTTGGGTAGCGTATTCTTTCAGGTAAACCGCAGCAATCACGCCAAAAGGGGTGACCAAAATAGCCATAATCAATACCATCATCACCGTACCGAAAATCGCGGGGAAAATCCCCCCCTCGGTATTCGCTTCGCGTGGGTCGCCCGAGATAAATTTCCACACTTCATGAAAATAGAACCCTAATTTATCTATTGTACTCATCGCATTAGGTTGATAAGCCTCGACCACTTTAGAAAGCGGAATCTCGACCTCACGACCATCTGACATTGTCATCATCATCTGATCACGATTCAGCGCTGTATATAAATCACCTAGTGTCTGCTGAATAACAGCATATTTCTCATCCCAGCCTTTCCGTGATTGCGCAATTTCCTGGTGCTGCAAAGAACCCTCCTCAACACCATCCAGTTCTAATTGTCTTTCTTCTAAACGCAGTGATTCAAGGCCATGATTAATCTCACCAATGTCATTCTTTTCAATCTGCTTAATCTGATCAACTAGATTATTGCTACGTTCAAGACGCTGTTGTAATTCGTTCCAGGCTTCATTACCCTTAGCAACCCATTCTCCAGACTCTTTAACACCCGCTAAATAGCCATAGAAATGTCCCCACTCACGTCGTTCAATAGCAACAACATGTTCAGGTCGTTCTTGCTTCATCATCCATGGGCCATTAATCCATCTGAAATCAAGGCCAAAGTAGTCACGATTACCTATTTTCAACAAATAACGTTGGCCTGATGATTGCCCCTCAGGCAACTCAACCCCAGCACTTTTTAAACGCAATGCTGAAACAGTTTCTTTATCAACAATTTCGCCCAATAATGTCACTGACTCTGAACTCGGTTCACTATAGTTCACCGCCACAATATCAGCCGGCCAAAAATGGCTTAAACCACGAACAGCTATCAACCCTAACAAACCGATAACCATAACCAAACTAATACTCACTGCACCGGCATTGAGCCAAACCCAGGGCGTACCATTTTTAAACCAAGAAGACATTGATTTCTTCGACATCGTTCTATTCACCTAAAGACTGCTGTATTTAACACGTAAGCGCTGACGAACCACTTCAGCGACGGTATTGAAAATAAACGTTGCCATAAACAACACTAAAGCCGCTAAGAACAAGACACGATAATGCGTACTTGCAACCTCAGCTTCTGGCATCTCAACCGCAATATTGGCTGACAATGCACGGAAACCTTCAAAAATATTAAAGTCCATAATCGGCGTATTCCCTGTCGCCATCAGTACAATCATCGTTTCACCAACAGCGCGTCCTAAGCCAATCATAACCGCTGAAAAAATACCCGGACTCGCCGTCAGCAATACAACTCGCGTTAACGTTTGCCATGGTGTGGCCCCTAAAGCCAACGAACCTATAGTCAAATGTTTTGGCACACCAAAAATAGCATCTTCTGTAATCGAGAAAATCGTTGGAATCACAGCAAATCCCATCACCAACCCAACCACTAAAGAGTTACGTTGATCAAAACCGACACCCATCTCATCAAGCCATCTTGGCATATCGCCATTGAACAACCAGAGCTCAAGTGTCGGGCTCATCAACATTGAGACAACACCAATGAGTACTACGACGGGGACCAATATCGCAGCCTCCCAACCATCAGGAATCGATTCACGCCAAGCAGCAGGCAGTTTTGTCCACAGATAGGCTGTGAGTATCGTCATAATCGGCAGCATTACCAGAATAGAAAACACCCCGGGAAGATTACCTTCAACAATTGGCGCTAACCATAACCCAGCCAAGAAGCCTAAAATAACCGTCGGCAGTGCCTCCATAATTTCAATAGTAGGCTTAACCATGGTCCGCATTTTTGGCGACATAAAGTAAGCAGTGTATATCGCACCCATAATCGCTAACGGCACGGCCACCAGCATGGCATAAAAAGCTGCCTTTATCGTACCGAACGTCAACGGGCTTAAACTGAATTTGGGCTCGAAATCATTACTCGCAGAAGACGATTGCCAAATATATTCAGGCTTATCTCGGCTCTCATACCAAACTTCTTGCCATAACGAATGCCATGACACCTCCGGATGCTCATTGTCGATAGCAACCAATTTCGCTTGGCCCGTTTTTGATATAGCCAACACACCATTTGCCTTAGGAGAAAGTCCAATCGCCACTTCCCCATTCTCTGCTAGTGTCTCGACCAGCAATGTTCGTTCTGCCGTCGTATGGTAAATACCCATCTGGCCCGATTCATCCAACGCAATAAAGCCTTTGCGTGAATATTCTGGCGCCAAAGCGACAATCGGCGATGATTGATCTTTAAAATAACGAACATTGTGTAATGTGTAATTGTTATGGATATCCCTTAACGGAAACCATTGAGCAATTTGGCCATCACTTCGTCCAACCAAAATGGAAATACCACCCGTCAAAAATGACAAAGCAGTCACATCCACCCCAGAAGGCACTGCCTTAATTTTTTGTATTAAATTAGGGGATGTAATATCACTAATGTCGTAGTAGATCAGGAAGCCTTCATCATCAACTAAGTAAAGCTCTCGTTGACCGATATCCATTTGGATATGGGTAATGTTTTCATTTTCAGGCAGCGTGATTTCTGTCCGCATTTCCTCAATCGTAAAAGCATCTTCATCCATGAAATCTTCTTCACGTATTAGACCAAGCACCGCCAAGGTGTTTTCATCAGTCAAACCAATTAAAGTGGTTTGCTCATCGTTACTTTGTACTGTTAATGAGGTCAGCGGCCGACCTTGTTCATCGACATTAAATAATGCTTCACCGACAGGGTAAGTAATCAATGGCGTAATTTTGCGTGTATCTTCAGGATAAGTGATTTTGTATTCACGCTTAAAAATCAAAGCCTGACCATTATCAAAACCATAAGCCAAGACACCCGTTGTATAGTCACCATGACTAAAACTGGTAATCTGATTCTCTGCCGGCAAAGGTAATTCCGGCACAACAATCGTTTCACCTGAATCTGCAGCAAAGAATTTTACGTTACCGGCCATATCCAGAGTCAGTGCCACATCGTTATATTCATTCAAGGCAATATGAACAGCTTTATTCTCGGCTAACACGTACTCCGACTCTGTCTCTATTTCGGCACCGCTGAATAAGGGCATAACCACGTATAAGAGATAGAAGAAAATGAGTACAATGGCAAAAACAACCGAAACACCACCCATCGCCACACCATACCGAGCAGTACGATCCTTAAACTCACGCCAAGCACGTCGACGCTTCGCTATCGGAGAATTTGCAGCAGGTAACACGCTACCAATTGATGAATGTTCAGCCATAATTTAAGCACTCAAGCCCTGTTCAGTGAAATGAAATACACATTTAAAATTAACTATAACCAATCTATGTGAAAACCGTATGACAATTTCACATAAATTTAACGAATTATTATAACCCGTTAATAATATAAAGCGCCCCACACAAACTGTGCAGGGCGCCTTAATATTCTCAACTAAAATTTACTGAATTTTAGCTAATTCTTTTTCTACCACTGCAGGTGGTAATGGTACATAACCATCTTTAACAACCACTTTCTGACCGACTTTAGAAAGAACCAATTTAACAAACTCACGATCAATTGGTGTCAAAGGTTTATTAGGTGCTTTATTCACGTAGACATATAGGTAACGAGAAAGCGGGTAAGTGCCATTCGCTGCATTTGCTTTAGTCGCAGGAACCATTTCGCCACCTGGCTTTTTCGTCAAAGCTAATGCCTTAACACCTGATGTCTTATAACCGATACCTGAGTAACCAATACCATTTAATGATTTAGTCACACCTTGAACTACAGATGCTGAACCTGGTTGCTCATTAACGTTATCTTTGAAATCACCTTTACAAAGTGCTTTCTTTTTAAAGTAACCATATGTACCAGACACTGAGTTACGGCCGTAAATTTGGATACTGCCTAGGTTACTACCCAACTGTGACCAGTTACTAATATCTTCTGGGTGGCCACATTTACGTGTTGCAGAGAAAATAGCATCCACTTCTGGAATACTTAACCCTTCAAGAGGATTATCTTTATGCGTGTAAACCGCTAAGGCATCGATAGCCACACGAATAGGTGTAGGCTTGTAACCAAATTTTGATTCGAAAGCACCGATTTCTTTGTCTTTCATCTTACGGCTCATAGGGCCGAAGCTAGCTGTGCCTTCTGTTAGAGCAGGTGGCGCAGTAGAAGAACCCGCTGCCTGAATTTGAATACTCACATTAGGGTATTCACGTTTAAATTCTTCAGCCCAAAGTGTCATCAAGTTTGCCAATGTATCTGAACCAACACTAGACAGTTTGCCAGAAACACCACTTGCTTTTTGATAATCAGGTAATGCTGGATCAACATCAGCAAACGCTGTTGCCGAAAAAGTCATCGAGACCGCAGTCCCTAAAATAGCTAGTTTTTTCATGAACATATCTCGTTCAACTCCCAAATTAATAATATGTAGTAATCGAATTACTGTGATGAGTATCTACATTGAGTGTGACAATGATATGAAATAATTATGACAATTGTATGACAACAGGCCTCAAACGCCGGTTTATCGGGCTTTAAAGTAATACAACGTTCAATGCTTGCGGTTTTCCGACAATGTTTTGAATGGGGAAATGGCAAGTGAAACGCGATCCTTTACCCACATCGCTATCGATTTTTAATACGGCATCATGCCGTTGCAACACATGTTTGACGATAGCCAGTCCTAACCCAGTACCACCGTCACCTTGAGATCGACCACTATCAACACGATAAAAACGCTCAGTCAAACGTTCTATATGATGCTCAGCAATACCATCACCCATATCTGCAACTTCGATTGTCCCTTCCAATTGATCAACCGTCCAAGTAATCGTAATTCGGCAACCCGCTGGCGTATATTTCACTGCATTAAAAATCAAGTTAGAAAGTGCACTACGCAATTCATCTAAATCTGCAAGTAGCCAATGTTCGCTACCCAAATTCAACTTGATCTCATGGTTATCATATTGAGAAAGCTGCGTTGCATCAGCAACGATTTCCTGCAGCGTATTACCTACATTAACTGGCACGACTTGCAAAGCCTTCTCACCTGTTTCCAAACGAGACAAGGTCAACAATTCATGCAACATATCACTCATACGCTCAGCTTGTTGGCGCATTGCAGGCAAGGCATTCTGCCACTGGTCGACAGGGGTTTTATCGTCAAACATCTCTAAGTAACCGCGTAAAACCGTCAATGGTGTACGTAACTCATGCGACACATTTGCAACGAAATCACGCCGCATCTTCTGAAGCTTCACCGTTTGCGTCATATCTCTGGCCAACAACATCCGACCACTACCCATATAACTCACGATTTTAATTTCTAACTGGACTTCTGAATTCACCGGAGAATCAACAACGACTGTTTTATCAATCGCTTTCGGATCAGAAATTAACTGTTGGAAGTCTGGGTCACGAATTAAATTATTAACCCGTACATGACTATCACGGGGCCAACGCACTCCTAATAAGACCTTAGCGGAATCATTGGCCCAATCAACTTCACCAAAAGTACCCAAAACAACAATGGCATCAGGCAATGCGGCAGTCGCTGACTGGAATCGTTTGAGATACCCAGCCAATTTTTTCTTGCGAGAATTATTCTGTTGCCTGACTTGCTCTATACTACGGCAGACATTGTCAATAACACCATCTGCCGAGGGTGACGCATTTTTTTTAGGTTTTCTTAGCCATTTTTCTAACTTGAACCAGCTTTGTTGTAGCCATAATGCATATAAAAAAGTGGCCAAAAACATAAAGGTCATCATCTGGCCAAATAACAGGCCAACGAATCCAGCGACAAAAACGACTGTTAATAAGCGCCAATAATCCCAACTCATCGCACTAATATGACCTAATCAACGGCAAACCGGTAACCTACACCACGTACTGTTTGAACCAAGCTGTCATGCTCTGAGGGTTCTAATGCTTTGCGCAGACGCCTAATATGCACATCCACAGTACGCTCCTCAATATAAACTGTATCGCCCCACACATGGTCAAGTAACTGGCCACGGCTATATGCCCGTTCAGGGTTTTTCATAAAAAAGTGCAGCAAACGGAATTCTGTTGGTCCTAAATCAACACGTTCATCATCAACCATAACGCGATGACTTTTCATATCTAGACGTAAACCACCAAATTCTAAGAGCTGGTCATTATCCGCCTCTGGTAATTGACAGCGGCGTAATACCGCTTTGATCCGAGCCATTAACTCAGGTGGTGAAAAAGGCTTATTGACATAATCATCAGCGCCAACACTCAAACCTTTAACCATATCTTCGCTTTCACCTTTTGCTGTCAACATAATCACTGGAATCTCAGCAAAATATTCATTTGACCGCAAGCGGCGGATAAACTCAATACCATCAACGCCGGGTAACATCCAATCCAATAAAATAATATCCGGTCGTTGCTGCGCCAATAGCGCTAAACCAGATTCTGCATCACTTACTGCATCGCACTCAAAACCAGAATGACGCAGTGAGAAACACAACATATCTCTGATCGCAACATCATCTTCAACGACTAAAACACGTGTAGCCATAAATTAACCTTTCGCTAATTACAATTGATTAGCATCATACCGACCAAATATGACAGATTTGTAACATTTATACCAAAATAGTGTTCAAAAAGGAGAACCAGCCTACAAACTCGCCCTAACACAACGTAAAACACCATAATTATATTCGCCATCTAAAGCGTCATAAACAGGTTTTAACTTCCCTTTTTCTCCATCATCAAAGGATTCGATCATCCTGACAATCGTCAAATAGTCCGTTTCTGACAAATCCAAAACGGCCTTCGCATCCAATAAACCAACTTCAATCGCATCTGCCAAATGCATGTAAACGGTTGTTTCTTTAATTTCACGTTCATTTGCAATCGCTTCAACCGAAGCACCTTGCTCATGCAATAATAAAGTTTCATTCACCGTATCACTGAGACGATTATCCAATAGTGAAGATAAACGATATTGCACAATTTCTGCTATAAAATCATTACCATATTTAAGTAGCTTTTGTTCACCAACACCTGAAATTTTAGCCATTTTAGCCAAACTGTCCGGCCGGTGTTTTAACATCTCTTGTAACGTTGCATCATGAAAAACAACATAAGGCGGCACACCTAATTCTTCCGCTAATCTCAAACGTAATGCTTTGAGTGCTAACCATAACGGTTCATCTTGCGGCCTCAGTGTTGACTTCTTGCCTCGTTCTTTAGCGACCTTCGTTGGCGCTTCATATTGCCTCAACGCCAACGTTGCTTGCCCCTTTAAGACCGAACGACATCGTTCTGTTAAACACAAAGCACCGTAACGTGACACATCAATATCAACATAACCCAAAGCAATCAACTGCCTAAAAATACTTCGCCATTCTGCTGCCGTTTTATGTTGCCCCAACCCAAATGTACTAAGCTGATCGTGGCCATTTTGTTGAATGCGGGTATCCAATTTTCCTAACAAAATATCAATAATATAGTTAACACCAAATCGCTGTTCTGTACGATAAATACAAGACAATGCTTTTTGAACATCCTCCGTTGCATCCCATTGTGCGGGGGGAGTCTGACAGTTATCGCACTGACCGCATTGCCCCGAACTTTCCTCATCGAAATAGCTCAGGATCGCCTGACGGCGGCAACTGATCAGCTCGCATAACCCTAACATCGATTCTAATTTATGATGTTCAACACGCTTATGCGCCTCATCAGCATCAGAGTTTTGCATAAACTGACGTAAAGTAATGACATCTTGCAAACCATAAGCCATCCAAGCATTGGCAGGCTCACCATCACGACCAGCCCGGCCCGTCTCCTGATAATAAGCTTCAATACTTTTCGGTAAATTCAAATGGGCAACGAATCTTACATCCGGTTTATCAATACCCATTCCAAAGGCAATGGTTGCCACAATGATCACGCCTTCTTCTCGCAAGAAGCGTTGTTGATTTTGTTGCCTCACTATCTGGGGTAAGCCAGCATGATAAGGTAAGGCAACCCTGCCTTGATCGCTTAACCAATCAGCAATCGTCTCTACCTTTTTACGCGACAGACAATAGACAATACCTGCGTCAGTTGAATGGTTTCGTTCCAGAAATTGCCAAAGCCGGTTTTTAGGATTATTACCTTCAGAGATAGCATAATGAATATTGGGCCGATCAAAACTATTAATAAAAACTTGGGCATTTTCTAACCCCAGTTGTTTGATAATTTCTTCACGCGTCCGCTGATCGGCCGTTGCGGTCAACGCAATACGCGGCACAGTAGGAAAACGTTCATGCAGAATAGTGAGTTGCTGATAATCCTGACGAAAATCATGCCCCCATTGCGACACACAATGGGCTTCATCAATCGCAAAAAGCGCCAACTCACAAGAAGACAATAATGTCAGCATCGTTGGCATTAACAAGCGTTCGGGGGCAATATAAAGCAGCTTCAGCTCGCCGGCTAACAGAGCTTGTTCAACTTGTCTTACCGATTCAGCTGTTTGACTAGAATTAATAAACGCAGCATTGATGCCCAATTGTTGCAATGCATCAACCTGATCTTGCATTAAAGCAATTAAAGGCGAAATAACAATAGCAACGCCATTACGTGCCAAGGCCGGGACTTGGTAACACAGCGATTTACCACCGCCTGTTGGCATCAAAACCAGTGCATCACCACCATCAACAAGCGTTTGGATAATGTCTTCCTGACTATGACGAAAAGCATCATAACCAAAGACATTGTTAAGAATCCCTTTTACGCTATCCATCCTAAATATGCGCTACAAGCTCGAAATGTTAGACCATAACACTTTGAATAATATAATAAATACATGCCGATAGCACGGCAGCTGAAGGGACTGTAATCAACCAAGCTGTAATGATCTTTTGAATCATACCCTGTTTAATATAAAGACTTTTTTGATCTTTTTTCAGCTCTTTTTTAGCCGCTTTAATAACCGCTCTTTCTTCATCAATTAACTTATATATGCGTAACATTTCTTCAGAATCTTCGGCCGTTCGGCTCGCACGGCTTTCAACCTCATCTAATTGCTCATATAAAGCCCGCAAACGATCTTTCTCACCACGAACAATCGCCTTTTCTCTAGCAATTTCAGCTTCCAAAGTACTGTTTTTATCCAGCCACTCCCGCAATAAACCCACACCAAATATACCGCCAATCGCAATATGTGTTGAACTCACCGGTAAACCTAGCTGACTCGCAATAATCACGGTAATCGCTGCTGCCATAGCGACAGAAAAAGCCCGCATAGGATCTAAATCTGTAATCCCACTACCGACTGTTTTAATCAATCTAGGACCATATAACGCTAAGCCAATCGCCAAACCAAAAGCACCCACAGCCATCACCCAAAAAGGGATCTCAGCTTTGGCAGAAATACCCCCCGTCATCACCGCATCATTAATCGCCGCTAATGGACCAATCGCATTGGCAACATCATTTGCACCATGGGCAAAACTCAGTAATGACGCTGCAAAAATAAGCGGCACCGTAAATAAAACATTTACACTCTCACGCGTATTATCTAAACGACTTAACTTAGAGCGAAGACGCTTTTTAAGCGCGCCATAAACAAAAATAGCAACAATTCCACCTAACAATAAAGCTGTTGGGAACGTGGGTTTTTTTGTCACTTCAACAGTAAAAAAGAGTAAGTCATTAGACAGCTGTAGCATCTGAGGCCAAATTTTCTTTAGCCCTTTCAGAACAAGGTAAGTGACAAAAGCCCATGCCATCACTGCAACATAAATTGGCACCCAGCGGTACGAAGCTGCCATCTTGTCTTCTTTAAAAACGATGGTCTTCTTGATCGCAAATAAAAATAAAGCCGCAATCACACCACCAATCACTGGGGAAATCACCCATGAGCTGGCAATTTTAGCCATGGTGCCCCAATCAACAATGCTAAAACCAGCAGCAGCAATGCCCGCCCCCATTACACCGCCCACAATGGAGTGCGTCGTCGATACGGGTGCTCTAGCCCATGTCGCCAAATTCAACCATAAGGCTGCAGCCAATAAAGCCGCCATCATTGCCCATAAAAAATGGTCTGTATTTTCCCCAAAGGCCTCAATATCAATAATGCCTTTCTTAATGGTTGACACAACATCACCACCGGCAATAAATGCACCGCTTGCCTCAAAAACCATCGCGATGACAATCGCCCAACCCATTGTCATCGCTTTTGAGCCTACGGCAGGGCCAACATTGTTTGCGACATCATTCGCGCCAATGTTCATTGCCATGTAGCCACCAAAAACAGCAGCAATCGCTAAAAATAACTGATTTGAACTCGGCCCTACGAAGTAGAAACTAAACACTAAAATGACAGCTAAAAACAGCAATCCAGTCGCTAAGCAGGCAAAATCACTTCCTAGAGTTTGCGTTGGTGGGACATCAGAAGCCGGGCTATTTTCCATTACTTTAAATATTCGTCATCAAACAATAAAGTCGCTACATTAGCACTGAATTCGTTTTTTATCCGAAAAAATGAAACAATTGCCATCCATAAGAGTCAATCTACTCACAAACCTACTAGACAGTATGAAATAAAACATGATAAAACAGCTATTCCTGACACTGATCCTCAGCATGACATTTCTCATGCCAGCACAAGCGAACCTGTTTGGCGGCAGCGATGAAGATATGCCACCTTCACAAGAAGAAGCTTTTCAATTTGCCATCAATGTCATTGACCCTACCACCTTATCTGCTGAGTTTACTGTTGCACCTGGTAATTATGTGTATAGGGATAAGATTAAATTTGAAATCGAAGCTGAAACACCTGTTCAAATCCTGCCATACACTTTGCCTAAGAGTGAGACTAAAGATGATGAAATTTTTGGTCCAACCAAAGTCTATCTACACGATGTCAGTATTGACCTAACACTTAATCGTAGCCAAGCAGAACAAGTCGTCACATTCATTGCACACTATCAAGGCTGTAATGAGATCTTTAATATCTGTTATCCGCCAACTAAGAAAAAATTTGAGTTACTACTGCCGGCATACACACCAAGCACTGACACTACCGTCTCATCACAACCGGCACAACCGTTATCGGAACAGGATCGACTTGCACAAAGTCTGGCTCAAGATAATTTATTTACCGTCCTGCTGAGCTTCTTCGGGATCGGTATTTTATTGGCTTTTACTCCCTGTGTCTTCCCGATGATTCCTATCCTCTCCAGCATCATCGTTGGCGAAGGTGACCACATCACAACTCGCCGTGCATTTACCTTATCACTCGTCTATGTATTGGCTATGTCTATCACCTACACCATTGCTGGGCTATTGACTGGTTTGCTTGGAGCCAATATACAAACGATGCTACAAAACCCCTGGATCATTGGCGGTTTCAGTCTGCTTTTCGTCGTCCTTTCACTATCCATGTTCGGACTATACGAATTACAATTACCGCAACGTTTACAAGACCGTTTACATCAAATAAGTCATCAACAAAAAGGTGGCAAACTGGCTGGTGTTGCATTAATGGGTTTACTCTCTGGGCTGATCGTTGGCCCGTGCCTCGCACCTCCTTTAGCTGGCGCCCTCATCTTTATCGGCCAGCATGGCGATCCTATATTAGGCGCATCTGCACTCTTTGCCCTCAGTATGGGTATGGGCGTACCGCTACTTGCAGTAGGTACATCCGCTGGCTCATTACTCCCTAAAGCAGGTGCATGGATGGACAGCATCAAAGCCATTTTTGGCGTTATGATGCTCGGGCTAGCCATTTGGCTTCTCGAACGTATTATCCCTGGCTGGGTCGCTCTACTACTTTGGGGTAGCTTATTCATCGTCTCAGCTATCTACTTAGGCGCTTTAAATACACTCAGTCTGTCTTCTCATAGCGCCGAAAAGCTTTCAAAAGGCTTAGGTCTCATCATCTTAATTTACGGTACCTTGCTAATTATCGGTGGTGCTAGTGGTAGCCAAAATGTTTGGCAGCCACTACAAGGGTTAGCATCAGGAACAGGCAGCAGTTCATCCGGGTATGCTCAAACCGGCCTTAAATTCGCACCAATTAAGAACCTAAACGAACTAGAGCAACGACTAGAACAAAGCAATCAACCCGTCATGCTCGACCTTTATGCCGATTGGTGCGTCGAATGCAAAACAATGGAAATGACTACATTCAAAGATCCCGCTGTTATGTCGACATTGGCAAATACGCTCAAATTAAAACTCGATATGACAGATAATAACGATGAACACAAAGCCTTCTTAAAACAGTTCGGCGTCTTTGGACCACCAACTATTTTATTTTTTGACCCTCAGGGCAATGAATACAAGCAACACCGGCTTGTCGGCACGATGAACGCCAAAGATTTTAATGACCATCTCAACTCGATTCCTGCTATCGGGAAATAACCATTTGAAATCGAGTTCGACGAATTTAGCGACAAAGAAGCGCTTTTTCTACTAAAAAACTGGACAATTTCACATCACTGGTGCAAAATTTGCGTCATCTTGTTTGATTCAGGTTAAAAACCCTCAACAATGGCAAAATTTCTTGTGCTTCACGGCCCTAACTTAAACCTCTTAGGAACACGCGAACCTGAAGTTTACGGTTCAGAAACACTACAAGATATTGTCGATCATTTAACTCAGCTTGCCCATCAGCAGGGCCATGAATTAGAAAGCTTCCAAAGTAACGCTGAACATGATCTCGTCGATAAAATTCAAACAGCAAGAACAAACAACACTGATTTTATTATCATCAACCCAGCGGCATTCACTCATACCAGTGTCGCCATTCGCGATGCTTTAGCGGCGATTAATATACCTTTTATCGAGGTACATTTATCAAACGTACAAGCACGAGAAACTTTTAGGCATCATTCTTATCTATCTGATATCGCCTATGGCGTTATCTGTGGCTTAGGTGCTCAGGGCTATGACCTCGCACTACAAGCTGCAATCAAACAGACTCATTAAATTTTAAGGTTACTTTATGGATATTCGCAAAATAAAAAAATTGATCGACTTGATTCAAGAATCAGACGTCGCCGAAATCGAAATTCAAGAAGGTGAAGAATCAGTACGTATCAGCCGTAATAGTTCTGCAGCAGCGCCAATGGTTATGGCTGCACCCGCTATGGCTGCCCCAGCACCGGCTGCACCAGTGCCTGCACCAACAGCAGAAGCAGCGGCTCCCACACCTGTCAATAATACCAACAATGCGGTTAAGTCACCGATGGTCGGGACTTTCTACCGCTCATCTTCGCCTGAAGCGGCTCCTTTTGCTGAAATTGGCCAAACCGTCGCAGAAGGTGACGTTATTTGCATTATTGAAGCCATGAAAATGTTCAACCAAATCGAATCTGATCGCAGTGGCGTGATCAAAGCTATCTTGGTAGAAAACGGACACCCCGTAGAATTTGATGAGCCCCTGATTATCATCGAGTAATCAGACCGTTTTTTTTCAGATTTTAACTACCCGTCCCAGATTTAACCATGGATAAAGAAACATCATGATCGAGAAAATTGTCATTGCCAATCGAGGCGAAATAGCCCTCCGTGTATTACGTGCCTGCCAAGAATTAGGCATCAAAACGGTTGCAGTCCATTCCGATGTTGATCGCGATCTCAAGCATGTCTTACTTGCAGATGAAACCGTCTGTATAGGGCCTGCACCTTCTAATGAAAGTTATCTTAATATCCCTGCACTGATTAGCGCAGCAGAAATTACAGATGCTTCAGCCATTCATCCAGGCTACGGTTTCTTATCAGAAAATGCTGATTTCTCAGAACGCGTTGAGCAAAGTGGATTTATTTTTATTGGCCCCAAGGCTGACACCATTCGCTTAATGGGCGACAAAGTCTCAGCTATCGCTGCCATGAAAGAAGCAGGCGTCCCTTGTGTACCCGGCTCAGATGGCCCACTCGGTAACGATGATGCAACTAATATGCGTATCGCCAGAGAAATTGGTTATCCGATTATCATTAAGGCATCAGGTGGTGGTGGTGGCCGCGGTATGCGCGAAGTCCACAGCGAAGCTCACCTCCTAAATGCCATTGCTTTAACGCGAAGTGAAGCAAAAGCGGCTTTTGCCAACGACATGGTCTATATGGAAAAATTCCTAGAAGACCCTCGTCATGTCGAGTTCCAAGTACTCGCTGATGAACATGGTAATGCGATTCACTTAGGTGAGCGTGACTGTTCAATGCAACGTCGTCATCAAAAAGTACTTGAAGAAGCCCCAGCACCAGGCATTACACCTGAACTCCGTGAACGTATGGGGAAAATTTGTGCTGATGCTTGTATTAGAATCGGCTATCGTGGCGCCGGTACCTTCGAATTCTTATATCAAGACGGCGAATTCTATTTCATTGAAATGAATACCCGTATCCAAGTCGAACATCCTGTTACAGAGCGTATAACGGATTCGGACTTAGTCGCAGAACAAATTCGTATCGCAGCTGGCGAACCGTTATCTATTAAACAAGAAGATGTCGTCATTAGCGGCCATGCTATCGAATGTCGCATCAATGCTGAAGATGCTAAAACATTCATGCCTAGCCCCGGGACGATCACACACTACCACGCACCAGGCGGTGCTGGCATACGCATGGACTCACATGTCTACAGTGGCTATCGCGTACCACCTAACTACGATTCATTAATCGGTAAACTAATTTCATATGGTAAAACCCGTGAGTCTGCTATCGCCCGGATGCGAACGGCTCTAAATGAAATTGGTATTGAAGGCATCAAAACCAATGTTGCTCTTCAGCAAGATATTCTCAATGACCTCAATTTCCAAGCTGGTGGTACTAATATCCACTACCTTGAAAAGAAACTCGGTCTCTAAATAAAAATATGGATCTTCTCGCCAACGTTTTAGCACAAAACTAGCCATGGCTTGGATCCAATTTATTTTCAGCAGCACACCTGACGGTGCTGATCCACTTTCTGACCATTTATCAGAGTGTGGGGCCAGCGCCGTTACATTCCAAGATAATGCCGATCAGCCCATTTACGAACCTGAAATTGGTTCAACACCTTTATGGCAGGCAACGAATGTTATCGCACTATTCGAAGCCGACAGCGACACTGAAAATATAGTTGTCAAACTAACACAACTCATGGCACCCGCGGCCATACCTCCTTATCGGATAGAAGCCGTTGAAGATAAAGATTGGGTCCGAGAATGGATGGATAATTTCCACCCGATGTGTTTTGGTGAACGACTCTGGATTTGTCCAAGCTGGCACGAGCCACCGAACCCCAATGCCATTAATATTCTGCTTGATCCTGGTTTGGCGTTTGGTACAGGGACTCATCCAACCACCGCTTTGTGTCTGAACTGGCTAGATCAAGCCCAAGTCAAAGATAAAATCGTCATAGACTATGGGTGTGGCAGCGGTATTTTGGCCATCGCCGCAGCATTACTCGGCGCCAAGCAAGTCATTGGTGTCGATATTGATCCACAAGCACTAGAAGCTACCCAAGCCAATGCAGAACGAAACGGCGTTATCATCGAGACCTTTTTACCGACAGATTGTCCTGTCATCACAGCTGATTTGGTCATCGCTAATATTTTAGCCGGACCTCTGCAGACTTTAGCACCCTCACTTATCTCGCTCAGCAAGCCTGAATCAGACATTATTTTATCGGGCATTCTCGAAAGCCAAGCTAGCATCGTCAGTGACACCTATCAAACAGTATTTGAAATGGAAGCGCCCACTTTAAAAGACGAATGGGTCCGTTTAGTAGGTCACCGCCATGATTAAAACACCGATAACAATAGGGCCATACACCCTGCCAAACAACCTCTTCCTCGCCCCAATGGCGGGTGTCACAGATCGTCCTTTTCGCCAATTATGTCGCAGACTAGGTGCGGGCATGGCTGTATCAGAAATGATCACCGCTAATAAAACGTTATGGGCTAGCAAAAAATCCTTACTTCGCGCTAATCATATTGGCGAACCTGAGCCACGCAGCATTCAAATTGCAGGTGCCGACCCAGCAATGCTGGCAGAAGCCGCTCAACATAATGTCGAGCAAGGTGCCCATATCATCGACATTAATATGGGTTGTCCTGCTAAAAAAGTCTGTAACGTGATGGCCGGTTCAGCCCTATTACAAAACGAAGCCTTAGTCACTGACATTTTAGAAGCCGTCGTCAACGCCGTCGACGTCCCCGTCACATTAAAAATTAGAACAGGTTGGGATCCCGAACATCGTAATGGTGTCACCATCGCTAAAATCGCTGAACAATCAGGTATCCAAGCGCTTGCCGTTCATGGCCGAACACGTGCTTGCGCTTACAAAGGCCATGCTGAATACGACACTATTGCTGAAATCAAGTCAGCAATAACCATCCCAGTCATTGCTAACGGTGATATAAGCAGTCCAGAAAAAGCGAAAGCTGTACTCGAACAAACACATGTAGATGGCCTAATGATCGGCCGGGCGGCGCAAGGTAATCCTTGGATTTTCAGGCAAATTCTTCACTTTTTAGAACACGGTACTTTACTCGAAGCACCGGCCATATCAGAAGCACAACAAGTGCTCATCGAACACCTACATGCACTGTACGACTTTTACGGTGACTACACAGGTGTTCGAATGGCTAGAAAACACATCGCTTGGTATAGTAAGGGCTTGCGTAATGGCAATCCTTTCCGCCAGCAAATGAATACCTTTGAACAACCACAAGAACAATTAGACTTCACTGAACAGTTTTTCAACAATTTAGCTCAAAGTGAGACAATAGCGGCATGACGACACAAAAACTGAATACCATTCTCCAAGATGTCACCGCTCATGACGCAGAAAAGTGCTCATTGAGTCAGTCAGTAGAAGCCGCAATCAAAGATTACTTTAAGCAATTAGATGGTCACCACACTGCTAATTTATATGACTTATTACTTGCAGAAGTAGAACTCCCACTACTTAAAGCAACACTAGAACACACCAAAGGCAATCAATGCCGTGCCTCAGAAATCCTAGGCATCAACCGAGGTACACTGCGTAAAAAGCTCAAAACCTACGGTCTCATCGAATAATTATTTTATCTTTAAGGTTCGTTTCATGAATAAGATCCAACGTGCACTGCTCAGTGTGTCAGACAAAACCGGCGTACTTGAGCTCGCTCAAAAACTGAATGATTTAGGTGTTGAGCTACTCTCAACGGGTGGCACAGCTAAATTGTTACAAGAAGCGGGACTACCCGTAAAAGAAGTCTCGGAACATACCGGCTTTCCAGAAATGATGGCGGGTCGAATAAAGACTCTACACCCTAAAATCCATGGTGGACTACTCGGCCGACGCGGTACAGACGAAGCTATCATGGCAGAACATAACATCAGCCCGATTGATTTGGTCGTCGTCAATCTTTACCCATTCGAAGCCACCATTGCACGTGATGATTGCACATTGCCAATGGCTATTGAAAATATTGATATTGGTGGACCGACAATGTTGCGGGCAGCAGCAAAAAATCACGCAGCGGTTACCGTGTTAATCGATCCCAGTGATTACGATAATATCGTATCCCAGATTGCCACTAACGGCGGTGTTGATGACACAACACGCTTTGATCTTGCTGTTAAAACCTTTGAACACACAGCCCATTACGACGGCATGATTGCGAACTACCTCGGCAAAATTACCGATGAACCCCCTGTTGAATTTCCACGTACCTTCAATAGCCAATTTCATAAAACCCAAGATATGCGTTACGGCGAAAACCCACATCAAAATGCTGCATTCTACACAGAGCAACAACCTGAATCTGGCACCATTAGCGCTGCAACTCAAGTACAGGGCAAAGCCTTATCTTATAATAATATTGCCGATACTGATGCCGCACTGGAATGCGTTAAGGCCTTCCCCGAAGCGCCTGCTTGCGTCATCGTCAAACATGCTAACCCTTGTGGCGTCGCCACAGCAGATGACCTATTAACAGCATATGATTTAGCCTACCAAACTGATCCAACATCGGCCTTCGGCGGCATCATTGCATTTAACCAAACACTGGATGCAGCAACAGCGCAAGCCATCATTGATCGTCAATTTGTTGAAGTCATCATCGCACCTGATATCAGTGAAGAAGCAAAAGCAGTTGTAAGCCAGAAAGCCAATGTACGCTTATTAAATTGCGGTCCATTCCCCGCACAACAAAGTCAAGGCTTAGATTACAAACGCGTCACTGGCGGTTTATTAGTACAAGATCGCGACACCGCGCTCGTCACCGATGACGAACTAAAAGTCGTCACAAAGAAAGCCCCGACAGAACAACAAATGGCAGATTTACGCTTTGCTTGGCGCGTCGCTAAATTCGTCAAATCCAACGCCATCGTTTACGTTAACCAACAGCAAACCGTCGGTATCGGCGCGGGTCAAATGAGCCGAGTTGTCAGTAGTCGTATCGCAGGGATCAAGGCCGATGACGCGGGCTTAACCGTACCCGGCGCTGTCATGGCCTCAGACGCATTCTTCCCATTTCGTGATGGCTTAGATGCCGCTGCCGAAGCCGGCATCAGTGCTGTTATTCAACCTGGTGGTTCAATGCGTGACGATGAAGTTATTGCTGCAGCTGATGAGCATGGCATTGCAATGGTCTTCACCGGCATGAGACATTTTAGACACTAAAATAGGCCAGACTGAACTGAGATGGATGCAAACCAAATCATCGATCGTTTTGACACCCTTAACCGCACACGGATAGAGCGGTTAAGTAAACTCGTATCACTGCAACAACAGCCTTTTTTCAGACTCTTCTTTTTTACTTCACACCAACCTACCTGACTTACCCGGTTATGGTGATAAAAACACCCCGATTGGCATCATCGACTACCAAGCCGATGATAAAACGCTGAACGAAGCGCAAAAGCTCAGTAAAAATTTTAAATACAAACGCCACGGCATTCGTCATTTTGGTTTAGCCGGTATTTATCTCATCAATCCATACGGCTTACTGAATATTCCCAATAAACTGGTATTCACCATTTACGCCATCCATACCGGCATTAATGATGAACAGCAACAAGCGCTAAACTATAAACTGCAACGATTAACACAATGGGCGAATACGCTTGATATTAAGCTCGACATCCAATTACTCAATGAAAAAACGCTAAGTACTGACCCAATCCCTGCAGATCAATTAGACCAACTGTATCTCAATGGCTTAGTACTAGCTGGAGGGAGCCCTTTTTGGTGGCTTGTTCCCCCCAATGAAGATTACCAACAAGTTAAAACACAATTTTCACAACAAAGAACACAAGTCCACAATCATTTGCTCGATTTTGGTGACCTAACACCCATTCCTCCCCAAACATCGGTAACACAAACGTCCATTCTGCTCAGCCAAGCACTAGATGCTGGTTTAACAGACATTCTTCCCTTACTGCATCGACAACATCTGTTTCAACAATTCCCTGACACACTATCGCTCTGTGCCGATTATAAAAATGCTGTTTACGACGGTGAACGAGAGCCCCTCAATATTGATTGTAAAATCTTACAATTTGATCAAATATCCAGTAGTAAATTACCAGCCGAAAGTAAACGTCTAGCTCAGCAATCACTGTATATCCAAGCTGATGAAGCTTTATCAAAACGTGTCTCTCAGCCTAAACATACTTGGCGGCGTAATTTCATTAAAAACAAATCACAAGATTGGTCATGGCCAAATCATGAGTTTCAAATTCTTGATCGTCGTGACAATGCCACATACCAACAATGCCTAGAAGAACATCAACAAACACAATTGGCCTTCCAGCACGTTCAAAAGCAAATTAAACAGTTTGCGAACGAACACCAATTAACACTACCAGACGATAGCAAACAAGTTGATAGCACACTGCAAACCTATGCAGACAATAAACCCAATATAATTGATTCGCTTCCAGCTCAGCTTCGCGCTAAAAGTCCGGAAGAAGAAATTCATTTATATCGTTTTTCAAACAATGGTAAGTGGAAGTTAAGTCTAGTGCCATTATCAGCGGAAACGCAAAACCCACTCTATCACCACGACACTTTATTACACCTTTTAGCCTGGGCAGTATTCAATGGCCTTCTAGGAAAAGCCACGCGCATACTGATTGCAGATAAAGCCAATTTAACCCCTATTAAAACAGCTGTTTCATTGGCACAACAATTACTACGTTCTTCACTCACCGAACAAACGAGAGTAGGAACCGACGCGGCTACAAATAAATCACCCAATATAGATCACCTAATTCTCATCGCTAATTTAGAACAAAATGAAGAAGCGATAAACAATAATCCGGAAGGGTTACAACTCAGTAGTTTGCACAATGACCCACTCAATTATGCGAACCGTGGCGAAAGCCTACTTTATAGTATTGATGGTCTATTCCATACGACTAATGGTGAATGGCAAACAATTCAAACAAAAGGCAAAACAGCGCCACTTACACTTCTGCAACACCTCAGTTCATGGTGGCCAAAAAACAAAATAGCACCTTCTCTACTCAGCTGGTGCCCTTCGGATGCACACGGACCACTTATTAGCCAACGTCTCGAAAATTTATATACAGATGTAAATACTCACTATCTTAAAAATACTCATGGTGACTACTTTATATTAATTGCAGACAATCTTTACAAACTTATCTGGCAACCAGAAGGCGTTGATATAACACCGTTAAATACGACACAGCTTGAACCGATCATCAATAAATCAAAATCACATTTTTTAGTCTCCAAACTTGATCGACAACTCGATCCAAAACAATTCTTAAATACCCTATTAAACTGCCAAAAGAAGGACACGCTCAACCTCATTATTGAACCCGGAAAAACGACACTTTCAGTCCATTTCATTGATGAATTCGGTAATTTAATCTCCCAACAGAATATCAAATTATCACCACAGACAGCCCTAGTCCATTTTCAATATTTCTTAAAAAATATCCAACAACACAAACCTGAATTGTCACTTCGTTATTTTAAAATTGAGCCAACACAAACACCCTCCAAACCCTGGAAACTAACCGCAATATCACCACCGACTAGCTTAGAAAAACAAAGTTACTTGCCCGTCATTATCGATATGGCCTCAGCGGCAAATAACGCTGATTGCACTATCAGCTGTGGACCAAAATTGTTCTCTGGCCAAGCTAATGATAAAAGCACTTTCGAACAAATTACGGCCTTCATTCTCAGTCTTAGAAAATCAAATATTCCCTATCCACTTTATATCAACGAAATCCGCTTCAATGAACCTCAAGAAGTCTCTACAATGGATTACCTCATCCAAAAATTGCGTTTCGAAAAACACCTAAACATCGACTAAGTCCTTTCTCTTTACACCTAGCTCTTTTATTATGTAAGGCTTTACAGACTCCAAAGAGACACATCATGATCAAAGTGGGCATTGTTGGCGCAACCGGGTACACCGGCGTAGAACTATTGCGCTTACTCGTAAACCACCCGCAAGTCACTATAGAATGCATCACCTCACGTGGTGAAGCAGGCCGATCTGTGAGCGATTTATTCCCAAATCTAAGGGGCCATATTGATCAATCTTTTTGCCAACCAGATGTACAGCAATTAGCCAATTGTGATGTTGTTTTTTTCGCAACGCCACATTGCGTTGCCATGGAAATGGTGCCAGAACTCATTAAATGTGGCACCAAAGTCATCGATTTATCCGCAGATTTCAGACTTCGTGATGCAGCTGAGTGGGAACACTGGTACAACATGCCCCATACCTGCCCAGAATTATTACCTGAGGCAGTTTATGGCTTACCAGAAGTCAATCGTGATGCCATTAAAACGGCACAGTTAATTGCTGTTCCGGGCTGCTACCCAACGGCAACGCAATTGGGGTTCATCCCCTTACTAGAACAAAGCCTAATCGATCCAAGTCATTTAATCGCCGATGCCAAATCTGGTGTCAGTGGTGCCGGCCGTAAGGCTGCGATCGGTACATTGTTGACCGAATCATCAGAAAATATGAAAGCGTATGCCGTAGCAGGTCATCGTCACTTACCTGAAATAACTCAAGGTCTAAGTGGTGTGAGTGGTACGCCAGTCGGTCTTACTTTTGTACCTCATCTAACACCAATGATAAGAGGTATCCATGCAACGCTCTATGGCACTTTAACGCAAGAAGTAGATTTACAGACCTTATTCGAACAACGTTACGCCGACGAGCCATTCGTTGATATTTTGCCCGCAGGCTCACACCCAGAAACCAGAACCGTAGCAGGTACTAACGTCTGTCGTATTGCTGTACATCAACCACAGCAAAGTAGTACTGTCGTCATTTTATCAGCCATTGATAACTTGGTTAAAGGCGCATCAGGTCAAGCTATCCAAAATATGAACATCAGTTTTGGTTTGCCAGAAAGCATGGGGATTAATACCGTTGCCGTCATGCCATAAACATCAATAGCAATGCTAACGCCACCAGAATTGCACAACGAACAACAGACCGTAAAAACACTGTTAAAAGTGGTAATTGTGCTCATCGTCATTGCGCTTATTATTTGGCTATATCGACAACAAACTACCGGTGAACTAGCTGACAAAATTGCAATACTTGAACAGGAAAACACTCAACTACTAGCCTATAAGAAATCTCTGACAGAACAACACGAAAGTGTCACAGAACAATTGCTGAGCGAGCAACAAGCGGCAGCCGTCCAAAAGGTCACCAATGCAAAGCTATTACAACAATTGAATATCCTACAAGACAGTGTAATAGAACTGAATAAAGAACTTAGTTTTTATCAAAACATCACTCAAGGTTCTGCCACCAGTAAGCTACATGTTCGTGAATTAAATATCACAGCTGATGACACTCAAAGTCATTACTACCATTATCAGCTAGTAATATCGCAAGGGAAAAAAATATCTAAGCCAATAGAAGGTCAACTAACACTGAGTCTCATTGGCAAAGTAGGCCAAGACACAAAAACACTTAACATCAACGAACATCAACTTAAACTAAGGCATGTTCAAGTATTCAATGGCCACATTAAATTGCCCGAAGACATGGAACCAAAATCCATAAAGATCAGCCTTATACAAAAGAAAAAGACCACCTTGTCGAAAACTATCGACTGGCAAGTCACCACTAGCCCAGCTCAGCTTAAGAGGTAAGCCATGTTTGGAAAAAGCAAAAAACCTAAAAGTAACAAACCTGCTGTTCGCATAGACACCCTAATCGGACAACAAACCCATATCAAAGGCGATATCGAGTTTAGTGGCGGATTGCGTGTCGATGGCCAAATCACAGGTAACGTCAATGCTATTAATGATATTGACTCAGTACTTACTCTCAGTGAACAAGGTGCCATTAACAGCGAAATCCGTGTCCCGAATATGATCATCAATGGTACGATTCACGGCAATGTCTATGCTGTCGGCCATGTCGAATTAGCCGACAAAGCTAAGGTCAAAGGCAACGTATACTATCGCTTACTTGAAATGACCATGGGTTCAGAAGTCAATGGTCAATTGATTCGTATGTCTGCCGACAATGACGGTACACTCGACTTCGACCATCAAGTTATCGAACCGGAAAAAACTGTCCAGCTCGAACAAAAAACTAATTCTTGACTAAATTACTAGGTCATTGGGATAATAACGATTAATTATGCCCACTTCGGAGTCAAACCATGTCAAGTGAAATGCCAAGCCCAGTCAATTTTACTGACGCCGCAGCCAATAAAGTCAGCACCTTAATCGAAGAAGAAGGCAATGACCAACTCAAACTGCGTGTTTTTATCACCGGTGGTGGTTGCTCAGGTTTTCAATATGGTTTCACTTTTGAAGAAGACATCAATGAAGGTGATACTCAAGTCGAAAAAGCCGGCGTTACATTACTAATAGATCCCGCCAGTTACCAATACCTTGTTGGTGCAGAAATCGATTATAGCGACGGTGTAGAAGGATCACAGTTTGTCATTCGCAATCCTAATGCAACAACAACCTGCGGTTGCGGATCTTCATTCTCAGCTTAATAGACTTATTATTTACCAATACAAAAACTAGAGAAGATCTGGTCCAGCAGATCTTCATTGGTGAATGTCCCTGTAATTTCACCTAATGCATGTTGTGCCTGTCGTAACTCTTCAGCCAATAGCTCACCAGCACCCATCCCTGCCAAACAGTCGTAACCTGCAGCAATTGCTAACCGAGCTCGCTGTAATGCATCCAAATGTCGCCGGCGTGCAATAAACACCCCTTCATCTTGTGGATGATAACCAACAGAATCACATAAATATTGTTTTAATAACGCAATGCCATCGCCTGTTTTAGCAGACAGATACAATACCGTCTGGCCCGCTTGCTCATCTAACTTTGCCGCCAGCCCCTGCTTATCAATCTTGTTGTAAATTATCGTTAAGGGAACCGCATCAGGCAATTCCGATAAAATGCGTTGATCTTCAGACGTTAAGCCCTTTTCATGATCCAGCACTAATAAGATTCTATCCGCTGCTGCTAACTCACTCTGCGTTCGCCGAATACCTTCTTGTTCCACAATATCCGTTGCATCATGCAAGCCCGCCGTATCTGAAATACTCAAAGGCAGACCACCTATATGAATTTGTTCTCGCAGGATATCTCGCGTTGTACCGGCCACATCCGTCACAATCGCTGCGTCATGGCCAGCTAATTGATTATGTAAACTCGACTTCCCCGCATTGGGCTGACCGGCTAAAACAACACGTAAGCCATCTCTTAACAAACGACCTTGTTGCGCACTATCACTAATTGCGTCGACCGTTTTAAGCAGCCCCTGTAATTGCTGATCAACAGCAGCTTCACCTAAAAAATCAATCTCTTCATCACTGAAATCAATCGCTGCTTCCACATAAATGCGTAAATCCGTCAGTTGCTTTAAAAGCTGATTGACCCGATCTGAAAACACACCCTGTAATGAGCGCATCGCACTTTTCGCTGCTTGCTCCGTCGTACTTTCAATCAGATCAGCCACGGCCTCTGCCTGAGCTAAATCCATTTTATTGTTCAAAAAAGCCCGTTCAGAAAACTCACCCGGTTTGGCCATCCGCGCACCCAATTCAATGGCACGTTGGCAGAGCTGGTCGAGCACCAATGGGCTACCATGGCCCTGTAACTCAACGACATCTTCACCTGTAAAAGAAGCGGGGTTAGGGAAAAACAAAGCGAGACCACTATCAATAATCTCGCCTTGCGTGTCTTTAAAATGGCCAAACATGGCTTCTCTAGGTGTTGGTAAACGCCCACAAATCACTTCCGCTATTTCAGCACTTCGGCTGCCTGATAGTCTGACAACGCCCACACCGCCGCGGCCAGGTGCAGTCGCGATAGCGACAATCGTATCCATTACTTTAAAGGCTTACAAAGCGCCCAACTGACGTGTGATGTACCACTGTTGAGCAATCGATAGAATATTATTCACAACCCAATACAACACCAAACCAGACGGGAAGAACGCAAAGAAGACTGTAAAGACAATCGGGAATGCCTTCATCACCATCGCTTGTGCAGGATCAGTTGGCGCAGGATTCAGTTTCTGCTGAATAAACATACTGACACCGAAGATAAGCGGCAAGATGAAATAAGGATCAAGTGCTGTCAAATCATTTAGCCACCAAATGAAATCCGCCTGGCGTAATTCAATACTTTCTACCAATACCCAGTAAAAAGCTAAGAACACAGGCATTTGAACCAATACCGGTAAACACCCGCCTAACGGATTAATCTTTTCAGTTTTATACAAATCCATCATGGCTTTATTAAACTGCTGTTTATCATCACCATAACGTTCCTTCAATGCCGTCAACTTTGGCGTCAATTTACGCATACCCGCCATAGAACGGTAACTGGCAGCAGACAATTTATAAAAAGCCAACTTGATTAATACCGTCAAGAAGACAATTGACCAACCCCAATTATTAGTGATCTTATGGATCCATTCCATAATCGTAAACAAGGGCTGAGAGAGAATTGTCAGCACACCATAATCAACGGTGAGATCTAAATATTCAGCAACTGGTTCCAAGCGCTTATGTTCTTTTGGCCCTAAATACAAACCATACTTCACTTCAGCCTTATCACCTGCTGCAATACTCAAGGTCGGCATTTTCACGCCTGCAGTATAATTTTCTTCATTGATCGATTTACCGTAAAAGCCTTTTTCTTGATCATCTAAAGCAGGAATAGTCGCTGCAACGAAATAATGCTGAATCATAGCCGACCAGCCTTTTACCGAAGTTTTACTATATGACGCATCATCCAAGTCATCAAAATCGATTTTTTCATACTCATCGCCTGGGCTAGAAAAAACAGCTCCGGTATAGGTATAAATCAACATACTGTCATCCGTCGGACGATTACGATTAAATTGTGTATAAGGATAAGCCGTGAAAGTCTCACCACTGGCATTGGTAATTTGATAATCAATATCAACCAAATAACTATCACGTTTAAAGCGATAGGTTTTCGTCACTTTCATACCATCATCTGACTGCCAGTGTAACGGCACAACTAAAGTATCAACACCGTCATTCAAAATATATTCAGATTGTTCAGCAACATACTGATCATAATGGGTTGGCGCTGCTCTATCTGAACGCAATCCTGATTGCACAACAAAAAATTGCCCTGCCGTATCATTCAGAAACTGAACCGGTACATCAGGGTTTGAAGATTCAACCGGATATTTTAATAAGGCCAAGCGACGAATATCAGCCCCTTCGGGTCGATATAAA
>Ga0228674_1000180_pt1 | contig 49293 bp, 56 predicted proteins | sample 1D_rmetaG_FD_189054 | JGI IMG/M metagenome (GOLD analysis project Ga0228674, IMG submission 189054) | Seawater microbial communities from Monterey Bay, California, United States - 1D_r | ecosystem: Environmental > Aquatic > Marine > Coastal | place: USA: California | collected 2016-09-26
CATGCCAAAGCATATCTTGTGTTGCGAGTAGCCCGTGGTTAACATTTAGGTCTTGTATGTTAACCATCTCGGCGTCTTCCAAACCTTTGATACGCTTGAAGCCCTTTTTTATTCTTTGACGGGCACCAGACGCGGACATGTATTCATAGATGTTCCGCGCTGTTTGCCCTGTAACGCTTTGGCCTTTACGCAGTTGCTCCCACCCGTTTACCGCGTCACTGATCTTAGCGGAGATGGACCGCGATCCGCGATATTCGAACAGGTATCCGAAGGACTTCAGGTATTGCGCCACGGGTTCTAGCATATATCCGGCTTGCGCCATTATAAGCCAAGAGCCTTCTGACAGGTCAATATCCATAATATCTCGGTAGTATCCGACTTCGCCCATCTCTTGTCTTGGTTCGTAGTTCTTTACGACGCGCCGTTGAATGCGTTTGACGATGCCTTCTGCCACTTTGTGTACGCTGTATGGAATGCGATAGGATTGGCTTAGTGTATCTGATCCGCCGTCGAGGTTTATAAATGCGTCCACGTCGGCTCCGGCCCAGCGGTAGATAGCTTGGTCATCGTCACCCGCGACATACATTCGTTTGGATCGTTCATCTAACAGGTGGGCAATATCCCACTGCATTGGAGAGAGGTCTTGCGCCTCATCCACAAAACAGAGTTCGAAGTTTGGACAGAAGTTGGAGCCTTCTATTACAAAATTCTCCAGCATGTCTGTGAAGTCAAATTTGTGCCGCACCTGTTTGTATCGCCCAAGGCAGCTATCGACGTAATTTATCTCATTCCATGTAAGATGTGTGTTGCTCATGTCGTATTGTTTACGCAGAGGCACTTTTCTAAGACGCGCCAGATTTATCAACCCTAAGATTGGATCAGACGCTTTCATCATGTCTGGCAGATCATCATCAAAATTAACGCTTTTGGTGGTTACAAGATGTACGCCCATATTTTCCGACAGTTCGCGATAGTCCGACGGCTGCATTACTTGTTCGGGGCTTATGTCTGACAGCGACAACGCTAGGCTGTGAATAGTACGAAAGAAGTACAGGTCCTTTTTGGGGTCCAGCTTAAACCGTGCAGCGGCGCGTTCTTTAGCTTCTTCTGCGGCTTTTCTGGTGAAGGCTAAGAAAGCAATCTTGGTTGGCTCTACTCCGCTTTGCAGGGCGTCATCAACCTTATTGAGTAGTGTTGTTGTCTTCCCCGTCCCCGGAGGTCCGAATATCCGATACATTGTTTGTCTCCCGAGTATATATTTGATGGACCCGCTGCTTGGTTATCCCAAACCATTTTGCAACAGCGGTCTTGGTCACTTTCTGTTCGTCAATCAGACGGACAATTTCTTTGTTTCGCATTTCTTTTAATACGTTGTCAGTCAAAACGGACTCTCCTGCGCTTGAAACTGTGGTGTACTTAATTCTATATCACCGTTTTCAAATGCTGGCACCTTCCATAGACGTACCACGCGACCTTTTATTCTAAGCAAGCAGCTTTCTCCGGTCACCTCGCGCAGACGTTGGGCAATCTTGTGGGACTTGTATTCAAAGAACTTGTTCTTCTTTAAAAACCCTTCGAAGTCCTTGAGCCTGAAATATGTGTAACCCTCCTCCTCATCGGTCCACGGACGGCGAAGTAATATCTCTTCCCTGTCTTTAGCCTGTTGCATGTGGCTACAGAACTCTTCTAGGAAGTCGTAGAACTGACCACCCACTGAGGCATCAACGGACACTTCTATTATCGCGCTTTGGTTCTCGGTCATTTCACGCATCATCGCGCTGATCCGCGCTTCCCACTGTGCTTTAGCAACGCTTCGCGGCATGAAGTTAATTTGCTCCATACAGGCTTTTTGAAATAAGGTTTGGTTCATCAGGCCGTCAGTATCCAGTTCGACAGGTTCACTGTTCACGTCCATAAACCACACGGGCGGCGTTGAATTGTATTTACGCAGGTTACCCACAGCGGCGTTCTGAGCCGCGGCACCGATACCAAACTTCATAGTCTGGCACAGTTCTTTGTTGCAGTGCGCGTTAATGGGCGCGTCAGAACATTTGTACGAGTAGTCCTTTTTGCCAACTTGCTTTGCAACGACGTTTACTTCTGGCAGCGGCAATGGCGGGTCTAAAAACTGGGTGTTGTATGTCAGTATCTCTGTCTCCCAACTATCGGGAAACGCTTTGCGTAGATAGATACCTATGTTGTACAGGCCGTTGTTTCTTCCGCCTTCGCTAATCAAAACCTTTGTAAGGTGCTGTAGGCAAGGCGGTCCGTCGGCAAGCGGTCCTTTAACCTGCGCGTCAGTCATCTGAAGTTTGACTATCTCCTCCGGCGTTTGCACATGCGCCTCGTACAAGCCGAAGAACTCTTCAAGCGTTGCTGACGTGCCATCATCCAGAATGCCGTATCTCAAGCCGTCCTCTGCGTCGTAGTAAGGCAGGTTTAGAAAGTTACCTACATCTCCACGATCCAAGTGTAGTTTTACTTGCTTGGGGAATATCTCACTACCGCCATACCCGAGGGCCGCGGACAGGTGTGTTAGGACCTTCTGCATTTCCTTTGCTTCGATCCATTCCTTACAGAACAAAAAGCAGTGTGCGCCGCCGGACTTTGATCGACAGACAACCAAGGGCAGCTTCATGGCACGTATTTTTTCTATAAGTACTTTGTGGTCTAGCGGGTACTGGTCAACGTCAATGCAGCCCCACTTGCAGCAATTATCCTCGTTAATCGGGATGATGCCTACAGCGGTGCCTTTGCCGGACAGGTGACCCTTCCAGAGTTTTGAGGTCCGCGGTTCCTTAATGATACTAGCCTTGCCAGTATTTTTACCGTTGGACTGAGTTTTTTCAACTTTGTACGTGCCGTAAGCCTGTTTCAAACCATCAAAGATGGCGGAAAACTTATCTACTGACATGGGGTCTTCCTTTGGGAAAGCGGGCCGCAGCATCAGCTACGGCCCTTGTGAAACTAGAACGGTACTTCGTCTGGGTTGAAGTCAGGCTTTGACGCCTCTTCACTTTGGTGTTTCACAACCACGTCCCCTGAAGCGATGCTTGCACGGAACTCACGGGCTCTGTTGTAGATGCCCTTGTCTTCTACGGGGCCAATGCGGGACATGTCCCAATTATGCCATTTGCCCTTGCTGTTTTCTTCACTGACGGACTTTAGCAAATATACAGAGCTAAACCGCGGCGGTGTGAAGGGACCGTTCTTGCCGTTCATAGTGATTGAACTCATCATGGAGTTCCACTTACGGCTTTTCTTGAGGCCCGTGCTTTTCATTGCAATGAGCGCCGTTTCCGCAGAGCCGTCTTCGTTAAGAACGATTACGAAGTGTTGGTGCGTTTCTTCGATGTACGAGCCATCACCGCCTACAACCATGTCTTTATTGGTTTCACGGTCACGTTCGAACGGGGGCAGTTTGTCTGTCGGTTCGAACACCGCGATAGGAGCGCCTGAACCAGCGCCTCTGGGTGCCCACTGGATAAACCTGCGCTGATAGACGCACGGTATCACCTTAACGCCGTCTGCGCCTTTGTGGACGGTCTGGGAGACGGTATTGTAGATATCACCCTTCTTGCCCTCAAAGTCAGGGTCATCTAACAGGCTGTCGAGCCCGCTAATCAGTTTAAGGAACGGCAGCGCCAGATCGTCTTGGCCCATATCTGATACGCCAACTCCGGCGTCCGCTTCAAACATACTTTGGTCAAACTCAACCATTTCTGTTTTCTCTGTCTTCTTAACTGCACCCATTATTTTGCTCCCCTAATAATGGCTCGTTGCCCAACGTAGGCTCCGAATAGTGTGTGCGGGAAGTCTTCTCCCGTTTCGATGCGCTCTTTAACAAACGCTTTCAATGTACTCGCATGAATACTTTCGTTCTGGTCTGCCGGATAACCTTGCTGAGATGCAAACGCGTGGAACGCACTGGCTTGGTCATCCTCACCTCTGCCAAACTGGCAGGAGATAACGTTCTTGATAATGTCATCAAACCCGTTTTCGCGCAGCCACTCGTAAGCTGCCGGACGGTCTTTGACGAGGATGCTGGCACCGTAAGTCGGCTTGACTTCTACTGTACTGCCGTCATCCAAAGAGAACTTAGACAGCCCTAAGTCAGCCATAGTCGAGGGTAGGTCCTCGTCTGTCAGCTTTAATAGTGCTTGCTTTTCGTCTTTAAGTTCCCGATCAAGCCGTTCAACTTTATCTTGTTGATACTTGATCTTTCTAGCTAGACCCGCCACAGTGTCTAAACCTGCGTTGTCCAGCGTTTCGACAGAAGAGAGAGTTTTCTCAAAGTCCTCTTCCATCATGCCTAAAATATCGTTCATCTAGTACTCCTGTTTAAAAGACCCTTTTTACGGCCTTGACAAACACCTATATACATATAAGATATATGGCAGTCAACCCCGTAGGAGAACAAATGTTGGAACAGATAGATTACGATTTTAAGACGCAGCCCTTCAACCATCAGCGTGACGCACTAGAAGAGTCTTGGTACAAAACGTACCACGCGTACTTTATGGAAATGGGTACTGGAAAATCCAAAGTCGCTATAGATAATATAGGTGTACTATATATAGAAGGTGACCTGAACGCGGCACTAATTGTAGCGCCAAAGGGCGTCTACGACAACTGGGTGCAGGGAGAAATACCCGCGCACTTGCCAGACAATATAAAGCGCAAAGTCATGCGGTGGACGCCGACCACCTCCAAACGCTATCGCGTCGTTCTGGATACGTTTATTGATGACCCGTTTGACGGATTAAAACTTTTTGTAATGAACGTCGAAGCGTTCTCCTCGCCCCGAGGTACGCGGGCCGCGGGACGTTTTCTGGTAGCCAATCCCGAGAACATGGCTGTTGTTGATGAAAGCACCACGATAAAAAACCGCAACGCTCAGCGTACCAAGAACCTGATGGCGTTAAACCCGTACATTAAGTACAGGCGCATTCTGACAGGCTCCCCGATTACAAAGTCCCCGTTGGACCTATACAGTCAGTGCAGGTTCCTTGATCCGAGTTCTTTGGGCTTTGCCAGCTTCTACGCGTTCCAGAGCCGCTACGCGATTACGCAGAAGCGTGTAATGGGTTCGCGCAGCTTTCAGGAGATAACGGGATACCGTAGGTTGGACGAACTAAACGAGCGTCTGTTGGGGTTCAGCACTCGCACGTTAAAGCAGGATTGTTTGGATTTACCTGAGAAACTGTACATAAAGCGCCGCGTTCCGTTGACCACGGAGCAAAGCAGGGTGTACGATCAGATGAAGTCATTGGCTTTGGCGCATCTTAACGATGACAACATTGCCACGACAACCAGTGTTCTGACACAGATCATGCGGCTCCAACAGATATGCTGCGGATCGTTTCAGCCTGACGTGGGGGATTTACAGGAACTAAAGAACAACCGTCTGCCAGAGTTAATGGATATAACAGACGAGCTTTCGGGGAAGGCTATCATTTGGGCGACGTACACTAACGACCTCCAACGGATAGCACATGCCCTGCGCGACCGTTTCGGGCCCGATTCGGTCGCAACTTATTACGGTGAGACGCCGCAGGACCGCAGACAGGAGATTGTTGAGGAGTTCCAAGACCCCGACAGCCCGCTGCGGTTCTTTGTGGGTCAGCCCAAGACGGGCGGCTACGGCATTACTCTGACGGCGGCTAACACTGTGATCTACTACAGCAACAGCTACGATCTGGAGATACGCTTACAGAGTGAGGACAGGGCGCACCGGATTGGTCAAACTAAAGCGGTGACGTACATTGACCTCGTTTCCCCAGATACCATAGACGAGAAAGTTCTGGACGCTTTGCGGTCCAAGGTAAGTCTCGCGGGCAAGGTACTGGGGGAAGAAGTCAAAGGGTGGTTAAGTTAGACGACCGTGTCTTTGAGGGTAGGACGAACGGTAAAAATTGGTTTTCTGGACGGTTTAAACTTGTCAAAGAAACCCTGTATTGTTTCCTCCATTGAACGCGGTTGCCGATAAGGTTCTGCGTCTCCATCTTTTGGTGCGAAACGTTCTCTTCTAATCATTTCGCTCTCGGTAAGCCCTGCGTTAGGAAACATGTTTTCAGGGCTGTACTTTTCATACAGGTCGCGCTCTTCTTCTGTAGGGGGTAATTCTTCTTGTACTTGCTCCACTACCCTGTCCATGACCGCGGGGTCTTGAATAGACATGATACCTTGGGGTCTAAGTTGGGGACGCAGGGACGTTGTAACTCCCTTATCTCCTAAAAACTCAGGGCGAAGTCTCGGACGAACAAGTTCTGGTTCGGGCTGTTCGTACATTGCCATCATCTGACTAGCGGCTTCAGGTCTGTTAGAAAATTGAGACAATTCTAACGGGTTGCTTGGATCAAAGTTTTGGTACGCTGCGGTAACCTTTATAGGATATTGCACGGCCTCTTGGTCTAAAGGATTATTTTCAGGGTCTTCTTCAAAGGCTTGATAGTTACCAACTCCCGCGTTGTATTTTTGCAGAGCTTGCAAGATATCTCCGCCTGAATCTCGTATCATTGCCTGTAAATATTTAGTACCAAACTCTACGTTAATTTCTGGATCAAAGAGCAGAGCCCGTGCGTTTTCTACAGTGCGCTCATCCCTAAAACCCATAAGTCTTTCAGCTATGTCAAATACGTTTTCAGCACCATATTTCTCATATCCGGGTTGAGCCGCCGTAGTGGGCAGGATTTGCATCAGACCAATCGCACCATCCTCGCTTACAGCACGGGAATCAAAATTACTTTCTACTTTCTGTACTGCTTGCACTAAAAGCTTAAAGTTTGGATCGCCACCCTCCTGCATATAAACAGGTCCGCCGTCCGCGAACTGTTGATAAGCGCCAATGCCCTGCGGGTCCGGTCCGCGTGTCGGGGGCGGTCCCATCGCTTCACCGCCGCTGGCAAGTTGCTGATAAGCGCCAATGCCCCGCGGTCCGCGGAACATGTTTCTAGCTGTCTCGTTCAGGGTTCCAATACCGCGCATCACGGGACCTCCTTGGGCAAATTGTTTAACCGCACTTTTATCAAAAACTCCAATGTGAAAGTCGTCATCTGATCCGCCTTTAACACCCGTGAACCCTGCCGCCCGCATAAAATCAGATAAATTTGTCCTGTCTGTAGACATAGACTCGTAACGAAGACCCCACGTTACTGACTTTATATCATCAAACAGTTTACTTGAATTATTAAAGTCAAACGTTTTAGTTTCTTTAATAGGACCTTCTTCCCCCGCACGTCTACGGCGGTTGTACTCAACAAGAGCCGTGTTTGTGTCCGCGTCATACTCAACCTTAAAGGGCTTTCCGGTGGCGTCTTCCAAGGAGTTTAACACCGAAAGTGTCCCTAAAACACGCTCTTTTGCAACGGGAATTTTTTTCCCTGCCTGTAAAAAATCAGTTGTGTCTAAGTCAGCTTCTATGATCCTACTGTTAGGATTTAAACGGGACGGATAATCGTTACTTTCGCTAAAGTAAGCCGCTTGACCAAAGTTTCCTGTCGGCAAACCCCGTTCAGGGTCTATTTCGTCAAAGTCCTTTCGAGTAGAGTGAAAGCCTCTAATTATGTTTCCACCACCAGAACCTACGGCACTGGGGTCTATGCGACCACCTCGCAAAATCGCAGCGCCTGTTCCGCCAGAAGCAACCATCTGTGCTACCTGCATTGCAGCCATAGGGTCTTCTTGAGCTACGCGATTATACAGGGCTTCTAAGCCTTCCGCGCCAGACTCCGCTACAGCTTGAGGGTTGTTGTATAAAGATTTGGCAAACGCTCCGATACCTTGAACGGTGTCAGAAACGCTTTCACCTAAGCGATTAGCGCCATGTTGAAGTATGCCAACAGGTAAGCTGGTTTTGCCGCTTTTAACACTGTCTCGCAAGGCTTTACGCCGCTCGTTGCGGTAATCTTGCTCAAACTGATCCATGCTAAACTCAGCCATAGCCTAAATCCTACGCGTAAGGGTTCTGGTACATGCCCAACAGTTCTTGGAACGTGTAGGCTTTGTTCGCGGGCCGCTGTCCAATGGGCATAACGGGAGGACGCGCTATAACGTCAGAAGGGTTTGTTACGTTCGTCGCGGTTTGGTCATTTAACGGTGGCACCATAGGCTGACCAGAACTAATAGGGTCCAAGGTCGGCGGCGCGACGTTCACGGGCGCTGGCGGACGGTACATGGGTTGCGCGATTTGAACGGGTTGCGGCTTGTCGTCTTCTTTGTACAGAGCATCGTACTTCGCGGCTTCATCTTGCCTTGCAAGGTTTTCCCTGTGACGTTTTTCATACGGGGTTTCGGCACCATGTATATTATATTTTTGTCCGGGGTCTTCTTTCATTCCCGTTCCTACGGCAAAGTCACTAGCCATACTGGAAAAGAAGTCACCTATGGCACCAAACTCAGGAACGCCGCCGTGGCTCGGGAGCCCCGATCCGCCGTTCTGTTTCAAAAGCATGGCTTCCGCGGGCGTAATGTAGGCCAGCATGTGCGGCTGATCGCGGATCATGGTCTGTCGGGGTATGGACGCTATGCCCTGTTCCATTCTGTTCATCGGAATAATCCTCCTATGCCTGATCGCATCTCGCCGCCACGGGCCGCGAAGGTTATGTCGTTAGGGAAAAGCTGACGCGCTTTGTTAATGTCAATGCTACTTATGCCGCCAGACTGCGGTCTTTGTGATCCGCTACCAGCGGAGTCAACAGAAGCCGTCTGGACTCCGCTGGGCACCGGAGCAGGGGCTGGGAGGACTCCCCTACTCGGTAGTTGTAAGGATGCTTTCTTTTCGACAGTAGGCTGCACTGGATCAGCGCGAGGAACAGGGAACTCTTTGAAGAACTGATCCGGTTTGGTTGCAGGCTTGTCTTCCGGCCTGTCAGCAACGGCGGCTCTTCTAGGAAGAGTTACAAAACCGTTTGTTGATAGCCATTGTTTGACGGAGTTAACCACGCCTGTTGTTGAAGCGTCGGTGTTACCGTATGTTCGCATCATTTTAGCTAGCAACTTTGGGTCTTGAAGTAGCTTTGAAGTAAAGAGCAATCGGCTAGCGGCAGGCATTCTTAAAAAAATGTTCCGCATAGCTTCCGCGCCTTTGCCCGCCGCGATAATAGACCCCGGACCGCTTTGACCACCCGTAAGGAAGGACTGACTTTTTGTACCAATCGCAGAACCAGAAATGCCCAAAGCAAAATCTAGGATTGGTTTTGCAGACTCAAAGTCCGCTACAAGGTTTCCGGCTTGATCTGCTGATTTAACTTTAATCATCTGTTCTAAAGCGTTTTTTGCAGTAGCCACGTCCCCGTCGTTGAATATCCCTTTAGACTTCAACAGTTCCGCCATAGTAGTGAACTTTGTGCCGCCAGAACGCATTGCATCCCGTTTTCCAGAAAGCAAAACCTTGTCTGTAAACAGTTGTTTGTAAACCTTTGTAGGATTAAACTCCGGCGAACTTTTTAAAGTAGGTTGTCCTTGTACCAAATACTCAAAAACAGACGCCTTTAAACCCGCCATAGCTTTTTCACGGTCCACCTCTAACACTCTTTTGGTTAATTGTGACCCACTTCGAGCGTCTTTAGCCGCAACGGCATCTTTGTAATTAAAATAAGTGTGTTCTAAGCCTCCTAAATCCTCGGGTTCTTTAACAATGTAAACTACTTTTTTGTCTACCTGACCCGCTTTAGGGATAACTTCAAGTATTCTATCTAAGTTTTCTACTTGATCTTTTCCCGCGGCAAACACTTCACCAACTACGTCGGTAGGATTAGTTCGTATTTCTCCGTTAGGACCCTTCAACAAGCTGGTAAAGTTAATTTGTTTATTTATCTCAGCGCGTTCAGCACTGTTGTTTATGTTAACTTTATTTAGCATAACTTCAGCCTTAGAAAAGGTTGAAAGGTCTTCAAACAACCTCGGAAACAGCGCACCTAAACGGCGGTTTTCTTTAAGCCACGTTTTTAATCTTTTTTCGCTAATAGTTCCGGTTTCTGGATCAAAAGCTTCTGAGCGGGCTGTTCGAATTATTCTATCTAAAACTCCGTTTATGCTGTCTATTGTTCCCGCGGCACCTTTAATCCCTTGCTCTCTAGCAAAGGTTCCAACCGCTTGAATGTCTCTAACCTTTAATAGATTCGGGTCAAACTGATTCTTGTTAAACCCCATAGCCAGAGTTTCTGGAGCTAATCTAAACTCCCCATCCCGCGTCTGTTTTAAAGCTTTGCCAACGTAGCTTCTGTAATAAACGTCCGCAAAAGCTTTTGAAAAGTCGTTTGCTTCGCGCAGCGCCCGTAGCTGAGTTTTATCTGCGTCTGTTCCGCCGTAACGTGCTACGTTCTCAAAATCGTCTGCAATGGCTTCGGCATACATACCTGCAATTCTACGTGCTTCAGGGCTTAAATCGCCGTTTCTTGCAAGCGTTAGAGCATCGCTTCTAACGCGGTTAAGAAGTTTAAAGGATATACCACTAGCGGGAACCGACGCCGCCGTGCCTTCAGGAAGAGCCGCCGTTGCTGCCGTCTGAGGTTGCCTTAAAACCTCGACTAAATTGTTTATAGTTTGCTGCCCAAGTCCACTATTAACAAGGGCATTGTCAAAATTAGTTTCAAAACCTTGAATTAACTGTTGAGCGGTTGCGTCCAACTGGTCAGGATCAGAAACGGCCCGCAACTGTTGTCTGGCGTCCAAGATAAAATTACGCATTCTAGGGCCCACAAGTTCTCCAGCCCCCGCCGTGGCTTCATCAAACAGCCTTTTGCTTTCTTCAAACGCCACCTCTGCGCCCGTTCTTACTTGAGCCGACCTTACGGAAGGTCCTGCGCTAATGGTGCCTAGTCGGGAACCCTTTTCAAGTAACGCGTCCAATAACGCTGTATAAGCTTTTCCAGTAGGACTCTGTTGTCCTTGACGACCCCTTCCACCAATCTTTTGTCTTACCGCTTGGATCATTTCAGGCGTGACCGTTTCTGGAAGGTTGTCTGTCCCTAGATCACCTAATTCATTCACAACAAACTGGTCAAAAAGGTCCATTCCCCCAGACTCATACGCCTGCAACCTAGCTTCATTATACGCGTTTAACTTCGGTGTTTCGCCACCTAAATCAACTTGAATACCAAGCTGGTCTTTCAGACTACGAGCAAAAGTAAATAAAGGTTTTAATTCACTTTCCAATAAATTACCCGGAGCAAAAGGGCCTTGCTCTTCTAACAAACGAAGTAATTTAGGTCCGTCAACCGCGTTCCCCGCGTCATCATAAAACTGACTAAGGTCTATTTCTCCAACTCTGCCATACAAACGTTTTTGTTCTGTACGAGCAAACCCTTTTTGCGCCGTCAACATGTCCATCAATCTTTCAGACAGATCAATTCGATCCATTGCGTCTAACTCGGCTCTTTCTTTAGCGGTCATAGTAGAGCCGTCAGGATTTTTTAAGTTTCTATTTTCTTTAGATTTTTTAAGTTGATTAAGAGCTTTTAAAAGATCGTTTTCTGCGGCGTCTAAACGGGAGGTTAAGCTGCTTTCAAAAATGGCTTGTCTTATTTCCGCACCAATTCTTACTGCCGCTCTGCCGTACTCCGTACCTTCCGCAAAAGCCAACTGTTCTAACACGCCTTTTAAAGCATCTATTTCTAGTTTTCTAGCGTCTCGTTGCTGACCTTTGAGTTCGGGAAATTCTCTAGCCAATGAGGCTTCCATAGCCATAATAACAGGGTCATTGGTAAGTTGTCCCGCAGTAGGTTTGGCATCAGGGTCTTTAGGCATTGCCTCAAGTTTTGCTATAAACTCCTCAAGTTGTTCTTTACTATCTATTGTTCCCATTTCTTGCAGCCGAGTAACAATTTCTTTAAAACCTTGAGCATCTCTTCCCGCTTGCATGTTTTCAGAAAAAGTAGTTCCAGCGCCGCGCAGAAGGCCCATGTCATTTACGTTTTCATAAAGCTCTCTTGCCACGGGATAACCTTTTGTCGCGGCTCGGTATAAAATGTCTCCTACACCCAAAGGCACCGCGATACTGCCCGCTATTTCTGCACCAACTTCATAGCCCGTGAAAGGTTTACTTTCCGCGGCAGCTTTTGCAAACGTACCCGCACCTAATGCGGCTAAAGCTTCATAAAAGGCGAACAAACTCTTGTTGTTTCTAGCGTCTTTGCCCGCAGCACGTAGAGCGTCCTCTATTGCCAATAGCTTGCGCATCGTTCCTTGTGGAACAGTGCCCTGCATAACATCAGCTACGCCGCGTTCATTTAATTGGTTTATCGTAAGCGGTCCTTGAACAGGTTTACCACCCGCACCTCTAATAACGCCCTCACCATACAGGTACTCTTTAGAAGTCTTTTCTGCTTTTTTCATCTGTTGATAAGCGGATATCTTTGCAGATTCTCCTGTCATATCCACAGGCCGACCAAACATTGGGCCTTTGTCTAGGCTAACTGTTTTTTCAGGAACATCAAAAAACCCACCTTTTCCGTCTGAGACGCGACCGCCTTTAAACGTATACGTGCTGGGCCCTCCCGCTTGTGGGTCCAAAAACTTTCCTAATCGGTTAGTAAAGTAATCGCGGGTCATATTTCCTGCAATTTTGTCTGCATAAAACCCTATAGGAGAAAACGAAACCACGTCGCCAACAGCTTCCCCAAACCTTTGCAAAGGCCGCGTACCGGGAGTTGCAAGTCCTTTTTCGCCTAAAAAGACTTCTCCAAATTCCTCACTAACAGGGGCAGTAAAAATACTTCCAACGAGCCCTGTCACAAAAGGAAGTGAAAATTTTCCCGCGTTGTAAATTGATTGAGCCGCTACAATGGGCGCATCGAATAAACGATACCCTGTTTTAAAAGGCGGAAAAGCAGGCATCATAGATTGAACACGTTTCCCGCTCATATACCCAGCAGTCATGCCTGCGCTAACTGGTATGTTTTCAACTATGCGTCGGTAGGTACTTTCAACAGGTCCCTTTTTCTTCAACGTCGTAATGTACTGTAATATTCTCTCATCAGTAAAAGGAAGTTTAGTTAAATCCTTACCGTCTCTTTTTAAACGATCTATTACTTTTGGATTTTTTAAAAGCTCCTTTTGAAAGTTTGAAGTCCCTGCTCTAAACTGTTTATATGTTCCAATTCCCGGATAACGCGAACTTAATTCTCTTACGGCCTGAATAGCAAATATTTGATCCTGTGTAACAGGGGGCTTACCTTTTTTCCTTATAGTTGGCTTACCTTCAAAAGATTTAATTACATTTTCATAATATTCTGGTTGAAAATCAATTTTTTCAAACGTTTTAAAATTAAAGTTTAACGGATCAAACAATCCTTCGCGGCCCTCGGTAGCAAGAGGTGGCGCGGGTGCCGGAGAAACTTCGGTTGAAACGGTAGAGGCTTGTTCTTCCATTAGTCGTCGTCCTCCATAATGGTATAAATGTCATCTAAAAGAGCACCTTGGTCAATTTCCCCTGTATTTATCGCAGGAGAGTCAATGCCCGCTAGAATAGCGTAGCCATTTCTAAGTTTTTTAAGTGGAACAAGCATCTGCCGTTTGGCGGAAAGGGAGCCCGTTCCAGTAGCAGATAGCGGTATTTCTTCACTGCTTAATGCGCGTTCAATGTCTTGAACGGCGCTGTTTATTCTTAAATACAGGTTTTTAGCCGCCGATTCGGCATCATCAGCCCCAACAAAAAGAGACGCGGGTTTGGGCGTCAAACTTTTTAATTCCTTTTGTGCGAACACGCTGTCCCGCAACTCGCTTGCTTTTTGAAAAAACTGTATAAACTCATTGTTTAAGTTTTCCACGGCTTTTATAGCGTTTTTATGTGGGCTGAAAGGCGCTCCTACCGTTCCAAGAGAAGCAAATTCTGTAAAAATATTAGTTAAGTTTACTAAAAACGCGTCTGACCCAAAAGCTAAGTCGGGAACTCCTAGAGAAGCAGCATACGGACTTTGCTCATCTTCGGGTATAACTTGTGCCGACGGTTCTTTTGGAGGAACAACCGTTGATCCAAACTCAACATCAGGCAAGTCCGTAAGACCCAACGCTTGTCGAGCCTCTAAAGCCGAAATCATTTCTGGAGTTAACGGTCTGCGGTCCTTATCTGAAAAATATTTTCCCTCTTGGTTGTAACGCACTCCTGCCGGAGAGTTCCAAACAATTATAGCGCCGTTGACCAGCGCCGTTTCTTTTGGAGTTGTTTTGTTCTGACCATAACGCTGCAACATATCCGCATTTACGCCAACCTTCTTTAAATCAACCTCTCCGTCCAACTTTTCTCGGGACAGATCAATGCGTTGTTGCTCTAACAAGTTACTTGCCACGCCTCTAGCGTGAGCGGCATCATCACGCGCTTCTGTTAAATCCATTCCCCGTTCTGTGGCGGCGTTAGACACAAGGTTTTGAAACTCTTCTATTGCACGATCTTGATCGTTTTGGTCGCCAGTAAATTCTAAACGTTCGTCTTGAAGCGCGGCGGTGGCTTCTACCTGCGTCAAAAGCCTTGTTTCTTGTGCCGCACGATTCAAAATGCCTTGAAGCGCCGTAGCCTCAATACCTTTTGTTTGCCTTGCGGCAGTTGCAACAATATCTCTTGCCTGCATTGCTGTTGCATGTTCTTGCGAACCAAGCTGCAACCCTTCTCGCGCCAAACGGTCCTTTGTGTTTTCTCCGGCATCAAAGAGGTTTTGAGTAGCTTGTTTACTTAACCCTAACTCGTCTGCCGCATCCTGCATCATTTTGCGCCACGATTGGTCATCCAACTGAAGTTTTTCTCGCGCCGCACGATCCAAAGCTTTGTCCAAAGCTTGTTGCGCCAAATTGTTTCCAGCCAACATCTCGCTAGACTCTATTCTAGCCGCCTGTAATGTTGACGCAGAAAGAAGAGAATTGCGTTGTAGGCCCGCGGCAGCGGCACGATCCAACACCCTTTCCGCCGCAGCCCTCATATCGTTGTTAAGGTTACGGTCTTCGGTTAATTGGGACTTAACGTTAGCTAAGTCTTTTTGATCCAGAACCGCGAATATGCGTTGTTGGTTTACAAACACATTTTGATCTTTTCTTGAAGCATCGCCTAATGCCGCGGTAAGTCTAATGTAACCCTCTTTTTTTACGGCCCCCTCATTTAACATTGCAAGTTCTTGCAAAGACTTGGCGTCAAATAGTTCCAAAGAGTTTGAAAGACTTATGCCCGCGGCAATTTCGGCGCTACGTTCACGCAAGTCTGCCTCAAGGTTTGCCATTGCAATATTAGCCACTTTGGTTTCTTCACGCGCTTCAGCATCAGCCGCTTGATTATCTTCGCGAGCAAAGTTTTCTTGAGCAATTTTAAGGTCAAGTATTTGTTTATCTATTTCAGCTTTAGAGTTTAATAGCTCTATTTTGTAACCCTGTTCTGTCTGCCCTTTTTCTCTGCCAAACACAAAAGTGTTGTCTTGTAACTCTAAGGACAGCGCGTTCGCGTCAGAAGCAATGTCTCTTCTTAAATCCCTGCCTTTTTGATTATCTGCAAATCCCAGTTTAGCAAGAGCAACGGTACGCCTGTGCAGCGTGGAGGCTTTCTTAGTATCAAATCCAACGGTAGCTTCCAGAAGTTTCAAGTCTTTCTCAAGTCCGATAGCCGCTTGATAAGCGGTAGGGTCTTTTGTAAAGTTTTGTGCAAAAGTAGGGTCGTCAAGCCTTGCCTGACCTCCGGGGCTAGACTCGTTTATCAATGTCAACAGTGTTGGAGTAACGCTATCCGTGCTATAGTAAGCCACGTACTTAGAGTTTTCATTAAACGGGGTTGCTAAACCGCCCGCCTGTAAAAGAGCTTGTAACTGAGGGTTGGTTACTGAAACAGCCTCGCCCGCTTTTACGTCGTAATCCACCCCGTTATAGGTGTATTGTACATCGTTTGTAAGAGTTTGCAGTGTTCTAGGCAATGAGCCCGTCGCAATATCCGCCCGTGTTTTGGCCTGTTGCTCCATTCCCGCCTGTGCTGCGGCTAAAAGCGGTGTTGCAATAGATTCGGTTTGAGCGCCCGCGGCTCGGGCCGCTTGATAATCAGATTCTCCAACAGGCGTTGAGCGATTAAATTTTCCCGCGGACGTTACGTTGCCTGTAGCGTCAATGGTAAAAAGTTCTTCATAAACGCCTTTTGTAGCCGCCCTGTTGGCGTTAGCCAAAGCTAGTTGGTTCGCATAATCAGCTTCGGCTTGTCCACCCTGCAACGCAGCCTGTCTAGCCGCCATGTCTAACTGACGCTTCTCTGCGGTCTGAGCCTGTTTAGCTGCAAGCATTTGCGCAGAACGTTCTCCGATCCGCTGTGGAAGTTGTGTTGCCGCAGCCGAATTTGCCAGCCGCTCTGCAATAGAACCGCCCTGCGTGTTACCCGCAAACTGCAAACCCGCTTGAGCTATATCAAACAGCATTTGAGCTTGAGACATATTACGCTGTTCTTCAAGTTCCGCGGCCCGCGCTTGAGCGTCATAGCCACCGCTTAGAAAATCTTGATACTTGGACAAGTCTCTACCAGCTATATCAATGGCGCTGGGCGTTCCGCCTGCCTGAAGTCTTTGGACCTCTACGGGCCCACCCTGCCTAAAATTTACGGGTGGTGTGTTTCCCGCCTCCATCATTGGATCGTTCATCGCGGGCTCCGGCGCTTGGGCCATCATCAAACCACCGACGCCCTCCCCCATCTGACCTTCCATCGAAGTATCTCCGGCTATGCCCTGCATTAGCTCACCAATGCCGCTGTTAACCGCGCCCTCTTCCGTCATCATAATGGCTGGCTGCGTTAGCGCCAAAACAGATTCTGGCGTTTGCCTCGCGTCTTGCTCACCTACAATACTTCCAAGTTCCGCGTACCGCGCTTCAAGGGGCTGTTGGTTGCCGCGTATTCCGTCTATCAAGCTTTGGTAGTCTTGAGCGCCGTCAATTTGCTGCATGACGCCTTCCGCTGCCATCATGCCCATCTCTTGGCCTTGCGCTTCTGCGCCAGCTAGAGCTTGCTCTGGTCCCATTTGTGGAGGAGCCATCGGTGGTCCGGCTGGCGGCATCATGGGTTGTCCGCCTAAATTCATCCGTTGCGGTTGAACGTATCCGCCTTGGTTAAACATCTGACGCTTCATTACGCTACGATTCATCATTTAAAATAACCCCGCCCGTTGTGCGCCTGATGCGGCGGCTAATCCACTTATACCCAAACCCATTGCAGTTTGGAAGGGTGAAACTTGCGGAGCCGAAGCCGCCGTAAGCGTTGAAGACCCTGTTGGTGTGCCAGAGTAAACATCCGACAAGAAGCCATACTGTTGATAAGGCTGTGTATAACGTTGCAAGTTGGTCAGACGCAGAGCATCCAAGCCCGCTTGATTAACACCGCGCTCCGTAGCGCCCGTCGTCATTAGGTTCTGTATATCTTGAGTATTCAGGTTTGTGCCCATCTCACCCAAGCCCGCTTGCTGTATACCAAGCCCGCCTAGCTGTTGACCCAACGCACCTGTTTGTGCGCCCAAGGAGCCAAGGCCCGCGCCTATCTGTCCAGTAAGCTGGCCCAACTGTTGCTGTCTACCCATGCCAGACTCAAACGCATTCATTGCAGCTTGCTGCGCGTTCTGAAAACCTGCCGCCCGCATTTGCGCCGCCGTGTCTGCCTGTTGCTTCATAACGTTTCGGTCTAGCTCAGACTGTGCAATCTGACCGCGAGAACCACCAAACGCTCCAGAACCAACCGCTTGAGCCTTAACACCCTGTTGAGCTATGTCACCCTGACGACGAATGTCCGCTAGAGTGTTGTCAATGACCTGATCCTCGTAAGGGTTCATAAAGTCTTGGTAACTGTTGGGGTCATACATAGCCCCAGTACCCGCCAAAGCACCAATACCGCCTTTTAAAGCTGTCGAGGCGTCCCCCATGTATCCGGTGGCCTGATCTCCAACTAAACTTGCGCCCTGATCCACGGTTGACGAACCTTGCGTCAGGAACGGTTGGTACGCGCCCACGCCTGTTTGTGCCGCGGCAATAGAAGCCCGTTCACTGGGACTTAGCTCTGCAACTTGATAGTCAGGCGGTGCATCGCCGCGTTCAATCTGACCTTTGATGTATTTCTGAACATCGCCCAGTAAGCCCAGACGATAAGCCTCAATCGCGGGGTCTTGGCGATTTACTACATATTGGGTTTGAGTACTCATGCTACTGCACCCCCTTCAAAGGCTCTCATCATATCGTACATCTTTCTAACGCCGCGCTCTCTGCTACCGCCACCCGCTCCGCGGACGGCCTTGGCGTTCATTACAAACTCACCGTCAGAAAGCATCGCTGGAATACTGTCGGAAGTCTCGGTTCCGGGGCCTGCTATGTAACCTGTCTTGCGTGGGAAGTTCTCCATTTCGCCGCCGCGGGCCGCGGTTTGTACGGGCTCAACGAATTGCTGGTAAATCGGCTGGCGGACCGTGGGCACCATTACGTCATACAAGGAGCGGTAAGACGGCGCTCCCGCGGCTCCGGTTGTATACTTCTCAGGGTTTGCTGCCAAGAGTTTCTGGGACGGCGACTCCTGATCGTAGGGGTCTTCAATCTCTTCGGCGGGTATTTGATCGAAACCACCAGCTAACGCTGTTACACCAAGGCCCGCCCCGATTGTTGGTAGAATTTTTAAACCGCCTTTGACGGCCTCTGTTCCGGTAGTCAGATCAATTAGCGCCTGTCTTTGAGCCTCTCCAGACAACCCCGCATACTCAGGCTTTGCTAATTCAGCTAAAGCCTGTTTAGTTGTAAATTCTGGTTTTACGCCAACAACATCTGGCTCGTAAAAAAGGCTTTGTATTCTGTTCGAAGTCGTAATATCAGGGTTTGGATCAACGTTTACATTGTCCAGTACAGATTCAGGTGCCCCTACGGGATCACCTCGTCCGAGAAGAGTGTCTTTAAAGTTTCGGTTGCGCTCAAAGAACCCAAAGCCTTCGCGACCAAACTGCCCCTCACCAGAAAAGAACCCTTTGTTCGCGTTCATGTTCCTAAAGCCCTGACTAACGCCACCAATCAAGCCGCCCATCACGCCCGCCTTCAAGCTGTCCTTAAAGTTGTTGCCCATAGCAAGAGAACTAATGCCCGAGCCCAAGAACCCTGAAGCTATTGCACCCATTCCGGGGAATAAAGCGTTTGCTGCCAACGGAATAACAATAGGCGCAGCCATCTTAACGATCTTCTTAACGCCGCTAATGATCTTCTTCAGAAAAAATTCTCTGTTACCAGTGTACGGGTTTACAGAGTTAGCCGCGTTGCCAACCGTATAACGCGCCATGTCCATGTCATTGTCACTAAAAACCTCCGCCACAGCGTTCCTGATCCGCGGATCGCGGGCCATGTTCCGGTCTATAATAATCTCGTCACGATTAACGTGAGCCAGTTCCGTATCACCGTTACGACCCATTTGAGCCATGCGGTTTGCTACGTCACCCATAGAGTTAATGCCGCGAGGCTGACCAAACGCAAGTACGTTGTCAGGCATTTCATCCATGTTAGAGGTTAAGAAAGACCCCACACCACCTTCGGGAAAATACATCTGTTCTTGCATCACACTGCCCCTTTGACCGTACTTTATCACGAAATCTCTAAAATACTAGCTACAACGTGCAGCCGATTGGCTGTAGCAGCCGTAACTTTTAAGATTTCATCGGCTTGAACCACAAGTGGTGCCGTTAATAGTTCTACAGTTGCATGACCCGCAATAGTTTTACTGTCAAACAAAACAAACACGGCGTTTGACGCGTCGGTTATTGTAAGCGTTAAGGTATCACCATTGTTACTATCATCGCAAACCAAAATTGACTTTACTACCGCCGTAGCAAACGGACCGCACGTATACAGCGTGGTTATGCCTGTCGTTGTGAGGTCCGCTTTTGCGTTTATATATGCGTTAGCCATCAGCCCATAAACCAGCTTAGGGCAGTCGTATCATCGTCTGCCACCTGTTGAGTGTTGTTGAATTGATTCAAAAACACGGAAAAAGAACGAACGACCTCGTTTAAGTACTCTTGGTTGTACTCTTGAGGAGGAGTAGGGAAAAACGGTACAGGCGTGTTGGTAGCCATTATCTTCTCCCGTCGGGTCTAATATCTACACGAGGCACACCCAATCTCCAAAGTACGTTTGCGTCGGTAGACTGTAACTTGAGCGTAAAGCTACGGCCCCGTAACCGTGTAAAGTACTGGTTTGTGTACTGATCCACAGGCGTACTGGATGTTTTAGATATAGTGTTTGTTGAGGAGTTCTGATCGACTTGCCCCGGAAAACTTTTAGTCTCCAAGATAAAGTCCAAAGAAGAGGTATCGACTGTTTCTCTAAAGTTGATGTCCGGTATAACTCTATTAATAAAAGAAAACTGATTGCCGTCTGTAATAGACATATCACCCGACTCAATAAAGGAAGTCATAGCCGCGCCGTCATCTTGTGCGCCCACCTCTTGATTATACAAAAAGTTGTTAGTTCCCGCCGCGAGAGGCAACGAAGAAATACCACGATCCAACCACGCCGTTCTAGCTAGGTTTCCTATAAACCAAAGCTTCTCAAGGTAATTGTAGACCACATACCTGTCATTCTCGGTTGAGTCCGCAGACGGATAAAACCACCAAACCTCGGAGAAGGACACGTTGGCTCCCGAAACAATCTTGTCAGACTGAGAAGTATTTATGTCATCAAACACATAATCTCGCACAGTGCAGGGTATTCTTTGAACCGCACCCGTAAACGCATAGAACTCCGCCGATCCCATCCAGAATACCGCATCGTCCACCGCAACCGCAGCCTTGGGACTAGCGATGGTAATGTTTTCAGAGATTAAGTTTATACCAAAGGTGAACGGTGGTCCAAGAAACTGCATTGCGTGAATAGAAACGTCTGTGAACACCAGTATCTGTTGCCGAGTTTCAAGGGCTTGAATAATCTTGGAGCCAGAGCTTATACGCAAATCACCCGCTGTATTGGTAGAGGTAGGATACCAATCGACAGGGTTTTCCTGACTGCTAAACCGTATTAACAAAGGGTCTTGGACCCCATTGCCGTCTGTCGCAGAAGAAGTCAGGCCAAGGCCGTCAGCACCAAACGCAATCACATGCCTGTCTCTGTCAGACAAAAGAACCTGTGTGGCTATGGTAGGGACCGAGGTCCGTGTGCCGAGGCCCAAGGCGCTGTCTGTTAGGAACTTAGCTCGTGTGCCTGTACCATTGGTTTTATCCCAATAGTAAATCCTACCGTTTCTTTCGTTCAACAACAGGTCTTCGCCAAAGTTGTCTTGTGTCCAAATGCGTAGATTTGCAGAGGGCGTAATTGTTCCTGAAACAAGGGCCAAGCCCCAGCCAGAAAAATCATCCGCTGTAAGCGCGTTGCCTGTTGCAAGTCGAACGGAAGAACCATCTGCGTGAGTAGCGGCGGTGGTGCCTTTGTGTCCTCTGGTACATCCAGTTAAATCGTTGGAACTTATGCCGCCAACCAGAATAAGCTCGTCATCTATAAGAATAATGTCGCTGGCTACAATACCCGTAGTGTTAGCCACGGTGATCGTGGTGTCACTAGCAGAAAGTGTACCACCCTCATTTACCGTTGTAGTAAGAGCGCCCGTAGTTGTGCCACCCCAAACTCCCGCGCCCCAACCAGTGCCAAACACAGAGCTATTAAGACCCGTACCAATTTGATAGGTTCCTACAACACTACCACCGCCGTTACCCGTATCACTAGCGTTAGCAGTGACGGCAGTAACGCTTATACCACCAGAAACAGTAACGCTTCCTATAGTGCTGACGGTCCTTGCAGATACCTTGTATGTGTTGCCATCCACAACTTCTGTAACCTGATACTCTTGGTTAAGAACGTTTGCTGTAACGTTGCCACCCAAAGAAGCCGCACCAGAGAAAGTAACAAAGTCATTAGCCACGCAACCATGATTAGGGTCCGCTACTGTAATTACGGACGAGCCGTTTGTAGCAGAAAAGGTTACGTCTCCCGCAGATGTTGTCTGCCTAATCGGAGTAACGTCCTTAAAATCAACACCCTCTTTAATGTAGAATTTTAATTCTGTCCCAAGGCCCAAAAACTTTTCGCCGCTCAATGCTACAAACTCATGCATCCCACGGCATAACCCCAAAAAGGCGTTGTTGGTGCTTTTTTCCCAACCGTTTAACTTCTCAGGATACCCAAAGCGAAAGCGTATTTTGTCACAATCTACCCAGCCGTTTTCTTCAGAATACGGCGTAGTTTCTTTGTTAATTCCGGGCTTAAATTTTAAGTTGGTTAATGGCATGGCATCCTCACGACTGCGCCCCGTAAATAGTACCGTTGTTCGTCAGTGTAAAACTATTGCTGTTGGCTTCAATGCCCTTGCCGCCAGCACTGCCAACAGAACCGCTTAGACCGTTGCCGCCACCACGCGCACCCCAACCGCCGCCACCGCCTGACCCATTAAGAGGGCCAGCAGCATCATTGCCGTAGTGTGTGCCGTTGCCGCCAGCACTACCGCCGCTTCCGCCACCGCCTGAATATGAGTTGCCAGCAGCACCGCCCGATCCGGGGAGTATATAACCACCCTGTCCACCGTTAAGACCTCCTGCAAAGGAAACCGCTCCTGCGCCACCGCCAGCACCCCCGCCATTACCGCTACCTGATCCACCAGTTCCCTGTGCCCCAGCAGCGCCTAACGTGGGTGTGCCCGATTGACCACCCCCGCCAGCACCGCTGCCCGGACCACCGTTTCTACCTTGCGCTCCAGCACCGCCACCGCCAGCAATGTACGCACCACTATTGTTAATAATTGTAACACCTGAAGCGGTTACACTAATAGCGTCACCACCAACGGCGTAGTAACCACCCTTACCTACAATGTTACCAGAGTTTTCTATTGTTGCGTTAGGTGTGTCTACAATTAACGCCGCTGTCCCCGTACCACTGGCCCATAGCCAGAAGTCGGCAGGTATAATTAACGTGCCACTTGGAAGTATAAAACTGGAAGTCGTAACGTTACTTCTGTTGCTAAGGTTGTTTATCAAGGTGTCAGTTGGCAACGTAACTATTGACGAGCCGCCAAGCCCAAACCCTAGTATGTCATATCCAAAAGAAGTCATTAGGCATCATTCTTTGCGTCTGTTGTGTAAAACAGTTTTATCCCTAAAAGCCTAGCATCTCCTGTTTGATCGTCTGCCGATACGTCCCGCATAATCTGAAAGTATGTCTGCGTATCTACCGCGGCACTAGCAATAGTAACTGGACCGCTTGTGTCAGAAACCATCAGATCGTTAGACGTGCCACTAAACGCCTTGGCAGTAGTTACAACGTTGGTTCCAAAGGCCGTATTTATAGAGCCATCGTTTGCTATAGAAACACCCGACAACCCCCAAGCCACCGTGCCTGCATCTGTTCCTGTGACAGTCCAGAAAGGTTGAAACGTAATCGTGCCTTCGTTCCAAGATTTAGGAAAACACACGGTAAATTGAGCGTTCTCATCGGAGCTTGGATCAAAGTCCAACACCCTTAGTTCAGGGCCATTTGACAGTTCTACTTGATCTAAACCAGCGCAACCATTTGTGGTATTAGGATGCATGGCCCCCGCTGGAACGTAAATGGTTTCTATACCCGCGACCTTTACCGCTGCGGAGTTGTTGGTCAACGCTCCTGCAACGTCACCCGCCCCTGATATGTCTAGCGTTGCCGCGTCTAATTCACCTGTAAGTGTCAGGTTACGCAAACTTGCTACATCTTTGTTGGCATCAGCCGTAACCGTTTTACTAGCAACAACCGTTCCAACCGCAGCGCCCGTGTCATTGTAGTTTAACTCTGCCGCTGTCGCAGATACCGCTGTACCATCTATAGAGAAAGCGTCTGTCTCTAACGTGCCGTCAATATCAACATTTCTAAAACCTGTAATGTCTTTGTTGGCGTCAACAACAACCGCCTTACTAGCGGTTACCGTACCCGCAGTAACGCCATCCAACTCTGAAATACTAACAAGCGAAGTAAAATCTGTAACAGCCGCCCCTGAACCTGCACCGTCAGCTAAAATAATTGCAGACTTATCCGCAAGAATAGTGACGTTGGCTCCAGACCCCTGCGTAATAGACAGGCTTTGATTTGTGCTGTTAAGGATCATATACATTCTAGCTTTGTCATTTTGCTCTAATGTAACCGTGCAAGTCCCACCCGGAGTTCCCGTAAACCTTACCGCCTTGTAATGCCCATTAGACAGGACAGCCGTAGTTGATAACGCCAAAGTGTAAGATGTACTGGACAAAGCAATAGAAACAAAACCGTTTGAAGCACGGTCTATAATATCAAAGTTGTTGTTGGTGCTGCTGCCCCACGAACCCGATTCATCCCCCGTGGTTATTTTTTTAATCGCGTTAGATGCGGTATATGTAGCCATGACGGGACCTCAACTATAAATATGTTTGGACTATACCCCTGCCAAGCCGTTTAATCAACTACGCAGCGATGTTCGTCCAAGACGGGGTTTGTGACGGGGTTATAGAAGAAAACCCAGAAGATTGCGAAGGCGTTATATTAGAGAAATTAGACGTTTGATTAGGCTCAATTCTAGACCAAACCAAAACATTTCCTACCTCCGCCGTACCAGCAACACCTGTAACAGATACGGAATTATTAACCTTAGAGGTTATGGAACCAACAGACGCGGTAGATGAAACACCCGTAACTGAGACAGACTTATTAACTTCAACGCTAGGCGAACCCACAGAACCCGTAGCTGAAAGACCCGTGACAGATAGGTTGCTATTTGAGATAACTGAAGTAGTTCCAATGTTGCCCGTTCCCGCAACACCCGTGACAGAAATATTACTGTCTGCAATAATCGTTGTAGCTCCAACGCTGCCCGTTCCCGCAACACCCGTGACAGAAATATCTGCAGAAGAGGTGGTTGTAGCAGTTCCAACGCTGCCCGTAGATGCAAGCCCCGTGACAGAAATATCTACATCACTTGTAGTGGAAATACTTCCTACCGAACCGGAGGCAGCAACACCTGTGGCAGATATGTCCGCAGAAGAGGTGGTGGAAACACTTCCCACTGAACCTGCGGCAGCGATTCCTGTGACAGAAATATCCGCGCCACTCGTAGTAGAGGCACTTCCTATTGCGCCTGTAGCAGCGATTCCTGTGACAGCAATAGTTTGCCCAACGCCCGTAGACACTGAACCGACAGAACCCGTTCCTGAAACGCCTGTGACAAAAAGATTTGACTCACTTACAATGGACGAAGAACCCACTGAACTTGAGGCGGCGATACCAGTAACACCAACATCCAAGTCGGTAGAACCTGCCGCCCCTCCAACGGCGCTAGTTCCAGAAACACCCGTGACTGATATATCTGCGGTGCTGGTAGTAGTGACAGAACCAACGCCACCTGTTCCTGCAACCCCTGTCGCAGTAACGTTTGCAAAGCCTGTGACGGTGGTAGAACCAACAGAACCCGTACCTGCAACACCCGTGACTGATATGTCAGCCGCACTTGTGGTGGTGCTGGAACCAACGCCGCCTGTAGCCGAAACCCCAGTGACCGACACATCTGCCGCGCTTGTGGTAGAAACAGAACCAACAGAACCCGTACCTGCAACGCCCGTTGTAGTAACGTTGGCAAATCCCGTAACAGATACCGAGCCAACCCCGCCTGTAGCTCCAATACCCGTAACAGATATATCTGCCGCACTCGTAGTCGTTACAGAGCCAACCGCCCCCGTAGCTGAAATGCCCGTGACAGAAACTTCTGCAGAAATACTAGCGGAACTAGCAAGAGGGGCTACAGCAAGAGGGGAAAAACCAAGCATCAGCTAGGCTCTGTGGGCCAATCGCCCTTGTTTATGTTAGGCCAGTTATCGTGTGTGGTTATATCACGCAACGCGGTACGATACGCACCCCATGCAGTTGGTACAGAACTATTGGCTTCAATCGCCTTAGTCACCACCCAATCGCAATTAGCCAACCGATAGTCCCTCGACGCTCTGTTGAGTGTCGCTGTCGCTGCGTTAGCCGCTGTCACCACTTCCGCACGTTCATCGCTTGTCATGTCCGTGACACGATGAGTGTAAACCTTACCATTGCTTAGATAAGGTGCGACACTCTCGTTTTTCTGTGTGGCTGCATTATATTCTAAAAACTCAACCACCTCGGCACAGCTATTTGCCGACAGCCAATCTGCATCAGGCCCAGACTTTGGGAAAGACGTATTTGAAAACGTTTTTAATTCTACGATTTCTACAACTTTCGTGCCGTTTATTTTTGCTATTTTCATAATTTCACCTTACATTAAACTTCTGAAAAAGTCATGTTAGTTGCAGACCAAGTGTTGTTTCCCGAAGCGTCCGTGGCACTGCCTGTTAAACCATCCCAAAGAGCAAGTGTTCCTGAAATGTTAGTTAAACCGCCGTTTATATCAGGGGGAGTAAAGTTGCCTGTATAAACTTGATTAGAGTTAAGCCTAAACCCCCTATACTCAGAACCAAAACCGCCGTAGCTAGTGTCTTCCCCCCATATAGTGTTTTGATTGGGGGGGGCCGCAGTAATAAGAGAACCAGACGTTCCTAAGCTAGTCCCATTTTTAAAAAGCTGCACTGTACCATTACCTTTTGCAACATATGCAAGGTGAGCAAAACTTCCAGTGCTTCCGAAAGAAGTGCTACTTACATACCACCCCCCCGAAAAGAATGCTACGTTGCCGCCATTAGCGCCTATAATTAGCCGCCCAGTACTCCCGGGATGTTGGTCTATTATCCAACATTCACCAGAAGGCGTTACTAACGGTCTGCACCACACTTCTAGGGTATAAGTCAAATAACTTCCTGAAAAAAGATTAGCACCTAAATTTATAAAGCAACCACGCCCAGTGTTAGCGTCCGGTGTAACTTTATAGTATACAGACCCGTCACTACCAGCCGCGCCGTAAAAAGCACTATCAAATGATCTAGGCAATGGCTGTTCCTCCCAAGAAGCCATAGTATGTCGTGCCGCCATCTCTGGTAAAGAAGGCGTATGCCTGTAGCTCATTAGCACCCGCAGCATCAGGGGCAGAGCCGCCAGCCCAATCCACAGTTCCGGGCCATGTTAACGTAACAGCGGTACTGTGTTGAGTTATAAACAACGTAAAGCTAAACGCCGTGCCAGAACTAGGGGGATTGGTAAACGCAAACGTGGTGTTTTGATCTAACGTCACACTAAAAGAAGTCCCTGTAGCTAGGTCGCAAGTCACAGTGGACGCCGCGCTTTTAGCCACGTATGTTTCTTGGTACGTGGTAGGCTTTACTGCGCCTGTAATGGTTGCACCTGTGGCTGTTGTGGCGAGTTTAATTGCATTGTTGTGATATAAAGAAACGGCACCATCAACTTCAAAAAAGCCCATAGTTTCGCCAGTGTATTTGCCTATAGTAACATTACTATTGCCACGTAAAATTAAAGCTCCTGTACCCGCATCATCTACATAAGAATCAGACCCATCGTGATAAATTTGTAAATCTGAGCCAGCACCCATCAATATTTTAGCACTGTCAGGAAACAGAATATCATCAGTGCCTGTAGGTACAGTAAATACCACAGCATCAGCATCGTTTTTAATTACAACGTCTGTGCTGCTACCATCGCCCTTGAGAACCAAGCCATCAGAAGCTGTGGTTGTTGCAGAGGATGACGCGAATCCCGCAAGGTCTCTAGCTCTGGTCATATCTTACTCCGTTTCTTCTGCGCGGGGTCCAACCCATTTAGGGTTTATCGACCATGTTGTACCGTCAAACATGTGCTTACCCCCTGCAACGTAGCCGCTAGGCTCTGTTACACCCGTGTGTAAAACGCAATTAGAACTGTTAAGATCGCCAATGTAGTATTCTACTGGATCGCCCACAGAAACGTTTACACTATTAATTGTCACAGGCTTGCTGTCTGCAAACATGTGGTAGGAAATATTATCTCTGCATAAAGTTTTCATTAAATTGAACCCTCCGATAAATAAATTTTAGTAGCCGATAAAGCTGTGCCAATCTTGTTTGAAGGCCCAACAGAAATTGTTGAACTTGTCGGAGACAGTCCGTATGGAAACCCCGCAACTAGGCTTGATTGACTCTCGTTTATACCACCAACTACCGTAACCTTTCCAGTAGCACCGTTAGAGATACTTTCTTTCGCAAGCCCGACATAGACGGGGGCGCTTGGATTGGTTATAGCAAATGATCCACCGCTATATGTCTTTAGAACAAGCATCCTATCTATGTCATCTGCGTACCGTACTGGCCCAACTACAGAGTTTGAAGATAGAGAAATTTTATCACCAACATCAACGGATGTGCCGTTTACCTTAACTTTTTGCAGCCAATAACCCGGATCACCTGATGAGACATAATAAGAAATTAATACAGTGTTGGTACTACTATCAAACGCTGCGTACATAAGACTAGCATCAGCAGCAGCATCATTAATAACAACGGGTGTGCCAAAACTTATGCTTGTGCCGCTTACTGTACCCACTATTACAGAAGGCTTATTAGTAATAGAGTTGGTTGTTGCTAGAACAACTTTATTGCTGTTCGTATCAAAGCAAGGGTAATATTGCTCATTTGCTGTTCTAAATGTGCTTGAAGATAGTGTAACTCTTGAACCAAAACTTATAGACGTTCCGCTTATTGTTCCAACTTTAGCATAACTAGCTTGGTTAGGTTCTTGATAAAAGATAACAACCTTATTAGCATTGCTATCATAAACAGCACCGTGACGGTGCGCGGTATCAAAACCTCCCGAAGAATCAAGAAGAACGGGACTACCAAAACTAATAGACGTTCCGCTTGTTGTCAGTACGTATACATGACTTTGATAATTGCCACTTTGGTATTGCCTAGCCACAGCTACCGACTTATTAGACCCCGCATTTATAAAAGCAGGATTAGTTATATCGCCATTGTTTTGATAGGTTCCAGTTGCTTCCGACCCAAAGGTCATTGACGTGCCGCTTACAATTCCCGAAACAGCGAAAAGCTGTTGTGTATTACTTCTTGCTGCAACAAATAAAATATTTGTTCTACCGGTGGCAGGGTCAAAAGCTGGATACGCGCTATCTGTGTTTGCAGACCTTGACACTACAGGCGTTCCAAATGTTGCGGTTAAATCTGCCGCTGGGTCTGCAATTTCTACATAAGACGAATACCCGCTAGGTGGCCCCTGCGTACAAACTACTAATTTATTTGCGTTAGTGTCATAGTCCATTCGAGGCTTGGCACTTGTATTTGATGAGCCGCCACTTAATAAACCACTTTGATTTGCTGCAGCCGTGCTAATAGTGCCGTTTGGATTAATCCCGACAGGTTGACCTGCTGTGATGCTACCACTAGCCGTAAACGTCTGTTCACCGCCGCCTGATGCCGCTACCCAACTAATGTCATCCGCACCCGCGGTCAGTACTGTACCCGTTGCGCCTTTGCTTAGTCTTGCTGTAGCTGCGCTGCTGTTACCATAAATGATAGAACCGCGAGGCACTGCATCTAAAGTGTTTAACTCAGCCGCCGTGCTGGTAACTCCAAGATTAGTCAAAGCCGTTGCTGCGCTTGCTACGTCTGACAGATTGTTTACAGCGGCTAACCCGCCGCTAGTTACAAAAGACGTAAATGCTACAATCTCAACAACGTCATTAACCACCGCAGCACTAGCCAGAACAACGTCAGAGCCGTTGGTCGCGGTGTAATCCGCAGCGGCTAGTTTTACACCGTTCATATATACATCGACAAAACCTACGCTGTACCCGCTTGTAGCAAAGCTAGTCTGCCCTGCCGTAGCAGTAAAAGCCTGACGCTTCTGCGTGGCCTGTGGTACTGGCTGTGTGCCTATGTATCCTGACATATTTTACTCCTAAACAGGCTTTGGGGGCCAAGTTATGTTCGTGGGAAACCCAGCTTGTGCAGGTACGTCACGCAGTGCTTGTCTGTACGTGCGCCAATCATCAGGTATATAGTCAGGCCAAACCTTGCTGTCAGATTCTATTAGTAGTTCGTCACGCTGCGCCCGTACTTGAGTTGCGCTTGCAGCCACTGGGTCAGATTGAAAGTTAGGCCAGTTTGACATGTCTTCTGCATCATCAAACACTGCGCCATCGCCTGTCGTTTTGTTGTACCAAACCTTAGACATGATAAACCCTCACATTTCCTGCTGCACCTGTGCCACCAGCATTGCTGGAGTTTGTTGACCCACCACCGCCACCTCCCGGCGCAGACCCGTCTGTTCCTGTTGATGCCACTGCACCACCTGCCCCAGAAAACTCACTGGTTCCCGGAGAAGAAACAAGAGCGCCGCTGCCTCTATATGCACCTCCATTACCTCCCCCAAACAAACTATGCTCAACACTACGATTACTTCCTTGGTAGGTTTTTCCAGCGGCATAGTATACATTAACAACCCCACTTGGCAAAACAGAGGAGCTACTAAAAATACTCCCCGACTGGGTTTGTGAAACTAACGTAAAATCATCACCAGCGGTATCAATAACGTCTATAGAACCCGAAGTTATTTCAAACACTCTATCTGGTGTAGTGTTTGAAGTACCTGCAGTTGAAAATACTAAACTTCCATTTGCTGGTGTAAGGGTAAATGTTGAAGCATTTGGAGTGGTGCCGTGATATTGGTTAGTGCCGCCAGCATTCCCGGCTTTAGCGGCCCCAACAGCATACGCTCCACCATTAAAGAAACTGGCTTTCCCGTAGAGAAGTGTTGCAGCCCCTCCATCCCCCCCATTACTATCGGCGCTATCTTTGCTGCCGCCCCCGCCACCAGAGCCTAGCAAATAAATCCAAACATAAGCATCGTCAGCCAAAGACCCTTTGCTCCATGTACCTGACGAAGTGTAAGTGTTTGTTGGCGATGACCAATCTGTCGGAAACACAACTGCCGATGCACCAGTTGCAGCCCACGCAATGTCCGTACCGTCTGAAGTTAAAACCGTAGCCGCGCCACCAGCAGCCAGAGGTGCAGACACGCCAGAACTATTGCCAACATCAATAGAACCTCGCGTTAGGGCGCGTGTAACGGTGCCTGTAGCAGTTACAGAACCTCCAACAGTGGTATCTCCCGTAGCAGTAAGGTTGCGGATCGCGGTAACGTCTTTGTTTGCATCCGCTGTAAGAACCTTGTTGGCCTCTGTGGTGCCGTTGGCTGACACCTTATCGTTCAGGTTTAATTCCTCAATAGACGCATCAATACCCGAAATAATTCCAGAGCTTTTGCTGCCAATATATCCAGCCATTAGGTAATCTCCAACACCGACAATACAGTATCTACGCTACTAGCCGTGTCTGACACTACTTTAACAACATCAGCGGCTTCTAAAACAACTTTTCCGTCTAGGACAGACAACGCCCCCTGCGCGGGTATCGGTGCATTCTTTACAATGTAATAGTCTGTACCGCTTCTAGTAATGTAGGCACTGACCTTGATTTGAGTTGTAAGAATGTTGGCAAGGTTTATCCCTACCGCGACTGTCTGTGTGCTTGACGCTACTGTACGAACGGTAGCGGGTGATGTTCCCGTTGCACTCGCCAAATAACTCTTAAATGTATTAGCCATCGTTTATCCTAACGCTATGCTTAGTGCCAAAACATCATTAATAGATGCCCCTACATCTGAAGCTGTCGCACTAATAAACACCTCCGCAGAACCCCCTAGAGTAATGGCGTTGCCACTATTACTACTTTCTGAAGGGGTTCTGGAAAGAGTTGTGCCAGACGAGGTGTATGTACCAGAACCAATTTCAAAGTTGGTTCCTTCTTCTATCACATAACGCACCGTATCCCCGTTGGAGACCCCCGCATTTGCGAAGCTTTGGAATCCCGCTACAGCAGAACCCAAACTGATGGTCCCCGTTCCCGTAGTGGACGTAGACATCTTTGCCCTGTTTACAAGCACCACCATGTTTTATGCTCCGAAAGTAACTCGTTTAAGCTATCCTAATAATCGCGTTGCTTGCGTCAGGCGTAGGGAAAACAATCGTAAAGTCACCAGAACTAGCAGATTTATCGCCACCAAAATCCAAGACACACACTGACGGGTCACTTGTTGCAGCCTCGTTATAAATCAACGCCCCTCTTACACCAGAGATTGTCACGTTAGAAAACACCTCATCCGCAAAGTCTGTTAAGGCTGTAGTGCTGCTAGTGGTTGGCGTTACACTGGTTAAAAACTGGCCTTTTGCCGTATAATTAGTGCCGCTAATTTCGTTACTGCTAGTGTATGCTGTGGTCGCAGCCGTAAAACTTGCGCTGTTATCATATAGCGCCAGCTTAAAAACATCACTCGCTGCGGTAAAGTTGTGCTTTGCTTCCATAAGTTCTTTTTTGAACGAAGTGCAAAGAAAGTTTCCAGAAAAAGCCATATCAAAGTTTCCTTATATGTTCAGCCAGTTCAGGGTGACCAGCCTGTTTAATTGCATTATATACAGTAGTACGGTCCCCTTGAATAGCCTGTTTCATATATAGCACCAAGAGCTTCTCTATGCTGCTTTTATATTCTATCACCTGTTCTCGTAAAACAGGATGCGCAGTTTCAGAAACCACAACCATTTTGTTTATGCAACGGTTAGCCACTTCTTCAGGGCTAGACCCCCTGTTATTTGTTGTATGAACCTCCACTTTGAAGTCACTTCCCATAGACGCCTGTACGGACATATTCATTGTTTCTCCCTCACAACTTGACCAACGCGGTAGTTTTGTGTTGTTTCTTTAGCTTCACCCAATAGTTTCAGTCCAACCAAAGATTCTTGGAACCGCTTGTCGTACATCGCCATAACATCCTGCTCACCCTTCATAAAAATATACGCCTCTACTAAAGAACCGTACAAAAGAGTTAACTCTGCGTTTTCACTCAACCATGTTGTTCCGCTATCCGACCCTGCGGTAATACTTGCAGGTCGATACAAATAATGAAGCTCCGTGGCAAAAGAAGCGTTTGGAGTCGGCGCTAAAATAAAATTATTTACATCAAACGAGGCATAATACTTCGGCAAACCCGTGACCGTTGAGTCGGGGTTGTACGTCTGTATAAAACTAACGTCCTTAAACTCTACAAACACCTCTTCCGAGCTAGTGGTGTAGCTTAACGAGTAAGGCGCTAAAAAATCGTCCGGCACCCTAAGATACTTGTTGCCTTGCGACATAGTTCCCGAAGCGTTTCTTCTAAACAGGTTTAGTTGAACAGATTTTAAAATGCGTTCTTCTGCAGACCGTATAAAAAGGGGCAGATTATTTACAAACGAAGTCTCCGTATTCTCCGTATAATCTTGGAGGGCTTGCTTTAATGTTGCGTATGTATAGCTCATTCAATCACCTATGGTGTGTTCGCCGTTCCGCCCATACCACTATGGTTGGTGCAGTAGTAATAGAGGGTTGGGGCAGAATTTGCGACAGTTATTTGAACATACGCACCAGCCTGACCCGCCGTTCCCGACGTGGTTACGCCCGTAGTGTACTCAGAGCCGCCCGCGTGTGTACCGTTTGCAGTGGTGCTGAACCGTAATGGATGGCTACTATTGGACGAGGCCGATTGGTCAAGCCTAAACGTGCTGCCCTCTGCTAAACTAATCGTCGGGCTAACAACCCCGTCTATGTAGAACTTATTGCCCGTTCCATAAGGATTAGTGCCACTAGCCACTGTAACAATATAGACGTTGCTGGTAACAGTAACAGAGCCTGATGCTGCTGTGCCTGATACCCCCGTAACCGACACATCTACGGATGTTCCGCCCGACGTGTTTACCGTAACAGAGCCTACGCCCGACGTTAAAGAGGGTAAGGACGCAATAGAAGAGGGCATTTCCGTCACACCACTGGTTGTCCAAACGCCGTTACCCTCGTAGACGATACCGTTAGTAGTTATTACTTGAAATGCCGCGGTACGATCTAGCGTTTGTGGCCTAGCGTCTTTTAAGGCTTGTGGATCAGAAACCGTTCTAAACGGTCCTAGCTGCGGCTGTTTGGGCTCAAACTCGTCCTTACCAACCAACAGGCCATTCCACTCCCGCCGCATGTCTTTATATCTGTACCGAAAACCGGAACGATCTGATATCGCAAGGGCGTTTTTACCGCTGGCAAACTTACCCATCAGCCTGTCCTAAAGTACTGGTATTGAGGTACTACGTTAAACGAAGCCCTGTCACGATCCTCGGTCATGGCACGTTCAAACTCTTCTTCATACACCGCCTTTAATAACTGAACGCGTTGCGGGGCCCGCTTTATAGCAATGTAATACGCTAATCCTGCAGCTAGACAGGGATAAAATCGAAAGGGCATGTCTAACGTGTTTATAGCTGTATCCGCATCATTCATACGAGTAAGCGCGTTGTAATACACAACATCCGTACTGTTTTCTGGCGCAGGCCATATTTTTAAACTAGGCGTGATTTGACGATCCAAGAAAAACTGGTTGGGTCTGCCTTGAGAAGACTTATCGGGAACCGTTTGGTATTCCTCTCGGCTTAAACGAAGCAGCGCGTAATCCGTGCCGTCCCTGCGGATAACCGCAGACAAAATATCAATAACGTCCGGTAATAACGAATACTCTCCGGTGCCTTGTGTCATGGTCACGGTGCGTTGCGCTATTGTCCATTGATTTAAACCTCTGTTGGCCCACTCTGCCAACATTAAATTTAACGACCGTTTTGCCGTTTTAAAATCATAGCCTGTTCGAACCTCCAAACCGCAACGCTCAAAGGCTTCTTCGACGTACTCAGCTACATCTAGCTCAAAATCCACGCTGTTAGAAACTGCCATGTCATTCCTCGTTGTACAGATTATCGAATATTCGATTAACGTCTAAGGTGTAGTCTAGATCAGATTTAGAGTAATGTACATGCTGAGACGGCTTGAAGTCAGGCGCACCTTCCCCCGTTTCAAACCACGCGGGATGCGTCACCCTCACACGGTTATTAGGAAGACCCACAATGTTTCCTGTCCAATCCCCCGCGTTTAATAGCTGCAATACATGAGCCTGCTTGTGTTGCGCAGGATCATCCGCAACATCCGTATCGGTGTAATCTACAGTAAACATGTACTTTGCCGGAAAGAAAGTGCCGTCAATCTTTGCTAACCACGGACACGGGGAAGCCCTTTCCAACACATACGCCGCGTGAGTATGTGAGGGGCAGTCCCAAGGTTGTGCTTCATGTACTGCCATTGGTTTGGGCCAATCCTCTAACGGTTCGTCTGCAACTAAAGCCGTTATGGGCATTCGGGCCCACATAGCTCCGCCATGCACGTTCTCTCCCCCCTCTTCGTCCACCTCGCATCCCGTAAAAATAAGCTGAAAGCTTAAACAACGGTTAGGCATGGTAGTTACGGCTATTGCCATAGCGTGTAAAAATTCACCATGATAACGTTCATGGTTTACAGTATACTCGCGGCGAACCCAGCACTTGAAGTGTGGGATATTGCTCTGCAAAAACGGCATTCAGGTTATTTTCTTTTAACCGCGCCACCTTTAGCATAACCTTTTTTCTTCATCATTGCGCCACCCATGCGGCGTTTTACTGCGCCGCCAGCCTTCATTTTTTTAACGGCACCACCCGCTTTCATCTTCTTTGCTGCACCACCCTTGGCGTAACCTTTTTTCTTCATGTTAGATTTCCTCATCTCTCCTCCTGTGGCGGCGCGTTGTGGTTGAGCGGTCTTTGCCGCTGCGGCAAAATTTGCTGCCGTGGGCGCACCCTTTGTTCCCGGTTTTCGCATGGTTTCTTTTGATCCGGCAGCAATGCGCTTTCGTTTTTTATGTATGTTGTCGTATAAACCTGTTTTAGCCATTAGCACTTCCACCTTTTTCTAGCCTGCCGCAAACGACTGTTTGGGTCTTTCGCAGCTTTTGGAAACTTCTTCATCTGACCCGCGGACCTTGCGCAGTAAGACTTGCGCCGTTTTGCAGCTTTACTGCCCGCTTTGACCTTGCCCGTCACAGCCTTTTTTATCTTGGACCCCGGATTGGCTTTCCTGTGTGCCGCTAAACCCTTGGCACTCATTCCCGCACCGTCTTTAGTCTTGCGGTAATTTCCGCCCTTACCTGTTGTTTTTGGTATTGGTTTATCGTCAGACATAAAAACCTCAGTTAAAGAAAACAGTTACATCCGAAACATTGGTTAGCACAGCAAAACAACCGTCAGGAAATAACATTCCCTCATCAGGAATGTACACGTTGTCATCCGTGTTGTCAGCAAACGCAAAGGTTAGCTGCACTGCTCCGTTTACGTCTTTATTCCTGAGAACTAACGCCGGACTTGTCCCACATTTGTAATGAATGGCTTTTACTCGGGCCCTGCCCGCAAAAACGGTGCCCGAAGCAGTTAAGTTGGTTGCTTTTACATCTGAAGCCATTGTTTTAGCCTTTTAACTGTGGAAGATGGTCACCGAAGTACATCCTGTAAACGTAGAAACAAATATGTCACTTACACGAATGCCGTCATCAGGAATGTTAACAGAATGCGTAGAAGAAGCATCTAAATCCATGTCCAAGACTACCGCGCCGCTGTCTCCGTCCGTAACCGTAAATCGCGGGGAGCCTGTCGTAGTTTTAACTTGAACTTGCCGTATTCGGGCGGGTCCTAGACCCGCCGAACCCGTTGCAGTTAAACGCTTAGAGCGTACATCAGAGCCTGCCATCTAGTTACCCCTAAACGTTGTTGCTCTGAGCATACACAACCGTTACAGCGCCGACACCGTTGCCAGTATTAGCTGTGGTCACAATCAGACGGTGATCGCCCGTCCCTGTGTTCAGCCATTTTGCTGTGCGGGTTGCATCAGTACCGGGACTAGCCGCAACAATACCTACAGCATTGCCTTGAATCGCGCCTGCCGCTGTCAAAGAAGTGGCTGCACCTACGCCGCCTAACCCCAGAGTTGTGGCCCCACCGCTCCAAGCCGTGGTCACGGTAATATCAATAGATATCAACTGGCTGTTGGCTGGAATTATAATGTCTGTGGTTGTGGTTGTAGCAGTCTGGTCAATCGCTGCTGTCTGAGACATTGCAACAAAGCCCGTGTTCTTCATGTCTGAACCAACAGTCGTTCCAGTGGTGTTTTTAATGGTTCCGGCCTTAATAGGGCCTGAAAAAGTAGTCGTACCCATGTCAATCTCCTGTCTGGGTTTAGTCAAGCACAGGGTGCGCTTGTCAGGGAATAAATAACGTATAACACAAATTAACCAAAAAGAAAGGGGCCCTTTGAACAGGCCCCTTCCAAACTGACACTGGCGGGCGTCTTAGAATACACTAGCCCCCGCCATTAGCCGTTTTTACGCTGCGCCCGGAGTTCCGAACACCGAACGCCAATCGGAAACACCAAACGAATAACGCTCACGCGCTTTAAAGCGCATGTTTCCAGTATCAAAGTCACCTTCCATTGCGGTTTTAATAGCCGCACGGTTGAAGTACTTGAAACCGTTTGGAGCGTCGGTCTTTATGAAGTACGCATCGGTATCCGTGAGGAAGTGGTTTACAACCGCGCCCTCGGGCAACATACCCATGTTCTTCATTGCGTTGTTGTCGTTGTCCGCTGTTCCGCTACGCAGATTAGAGTTCAACACACGTTCCGCAATAAACTGAAGCTCTTTTGGAATAACCAGCTTCGTTCCGCGAACCGCAATCTTCAAACCACGCTCATCGGTAAGACCCGCAATGTCAATTAGCATTTGCTCCAACGAAGTTTCGTTGAGGTCTGCTGCTGTAGCCAGAAGGTTAGTCTGGTTACCCGACAGAGAAGGGTGTGCGTTAGAACACAAGGCCACACCGTCGCCAATCGCATTTGCACCCGCCAAGAACGCGTTGTTCAGGATAGCTGCGGCTTTGATTTGCTTGGTTTGAGCCATCGACCGTGCCAGAGCTTTCGTGTACCGCGAAGCAAGACGATCATACAGATTGTCCTCAATCGCTTCCTCGGTAATCGAAAACGCAAGCGCAATGGTTTCGTGTGTGTAACGCGCCGTGTAGGTTTCCCGTGCCTCGTCAAACGAGATGGCAGTGCCCTCGCCTTTTGACGGTGCTGTTGAGAAGCCTCCGAGCATAACTTCTTCTTCGAACGCCCGATCCGAGCTTTCTTCATCGAAGATTTCACTATGTTCGTTTTCATAACGACCATATTCCAGACCAAACAGCGCGTTAAGTCCGGGTTCTAGCTCTTTCGCTAGTTGTGCGCGAGAAATAGCCATTTGTTAGCCCCCTTCTTAAACGCCTGTCGAGGTCGCGGTAGTCTGCGAATCGAAACGGCTGGTGGGTGAATTGAAGTGAGCATTGATGCGAACCAGCATCGGAATACCCGCGGAAGTGAAGTCACTATTAGCCTCATCGTCCGAAATACCTACAATGCGAAGTGGCAGCGTTGCAGTGGTATTAATGGTACTAACTCCAAGCGCAGAGTCCGAGCTACCTGTTGCGGTAGAACCTGTCCGTGCAGAAGTTCCTAGAGACGCGTTAGCGAATACAGCGGCTTGCGCAGTAGCCCGATCAGTTAAGGAAGCGTCAGACGCGACCTTAAATACCTGCATCGGATTGTCTGCAACAAAGGCTTTGACAGGGTGGTTTGTGTCTACAGACACAGCACCCGATCCGGGCCAGTAGCTGATGAACACAGGCTTTTTCTGTGTTGCATCCATGTACTCTACGCCCATCAGTACACCGAGTGCTTGCGTAGTACCACCACTGGTGGCACCCGCATAATCAATAACGCCTGCCGCCAAAGGAACGACAAGACCATATTGATAAATAGCATGGGTGTTGTTGGAAGCGATTTCATACTGAGTTACCCCAGTTGAATTAGTTGCGCTTCCCACTAGACCGACAGGACGAAGACCATAGGCAGTTTCTTGATTTGCCATTTGATATTTCTCCTAGTAAGGCGGCTTACTTTATAGGACCGCCAAAGGTTATACGGGACTGACGATCAGGTTTGTTGATCGTCATGGTTGAGTGTGCATTCTCCCGCATCATATCTTGGTCAACTGCTTCCATCTGGTCTTTATTTCGGTTCGCGAAATACTCCGTCCGTTCAGCAATCGTCTCAATAGGAATGCGGGCAAGCATCAATCCGCCAACCCCAAACACACCAGCGTATTTACCTGTTTCAACTACCGGAGACTCAAAGTCAGGGTATTCGTCTTGACGAACAAGTTCCCAACCTTCGCGCATCTTCGCGCTAATGTTCTTCCTATCGTCAAAGCCTTGCGTTTCCGCACGAATCCAACGATGCTTGTAACCTTCCGGTGCAGGCGGTGCGTCTAGCATAGACGGGGGAGCCCACGGCTTACGCGCAGCCGTCTTTTCCCTAGTTTTGTTAGCGCGAGGAGTTCTGTCTGTCATAGCCTTAATCCTTCACGTATTTCGCGTATTCGCTTAATGGCACACCCAATTTTTTCGCTATTGCGACTTGGCTAGGAGTGAGTCTAACCTTCTTTCCAGTGCTGCGCCCAGAGGTACTTCTTGAAACTCCAGCAACCGTCTGTGCGGGCCGTCTACTGGTGTTATTTGCAGGCGTTCTGAACTTTTCAGAAATGCGCTGATCTAATTCATTATAGTAGTCATCGCTCTGCGGGTCAAACCCTTCTTCTTCCACCAACTTCTTGTGGATTCCAAAAGCCGCAAAAGTCATGGCTTCGTCTTGACCAAACCACTCGTTCTTTTCCGCCCAATCCTCGGCCTTTCGGTCAGGACGGCGCATCTGTTGTTGCTGCGGTTGAGCCTGTTGCTGCGGTTGTTGAGCCGCAGCCTCTTTTTGACGCTCTTGCTGCATTTTAGCCTGAGAAGCCCTGTCGTTCTCTATAGATAACGACGTTAACTTGCGTTGAGCCTCTACCGCGGCCTGAGTATCGCCCAACTCCATAGCACGGGCCATCTCTTTTTCAGTCTGAGCAAGCTGTGTCTCCACACGCGTGGTATATTCGTTGACGTAACTGTTATCCAAGCTGGACATACGCTCTTTTAACGAATTTGCCTCGGCCTGAACCTGCTTTGCGTAGTTCAAAGCCTCGTTTTCACGACGCTCCGCCTCTCGCATCTTCTTTGTAAGACGATTTATGCGCGATTGCGTGGCGCTTTCCGCCTGTTCGAACTGATCCCCTGATTCTGCCTCAACGCTAGGCTCTACCGAAACCTCCGTTTCTTCAGAACTCTCTAGTTCTAACTCAATCTGATCATTTTCTGCCATCTTTTTCTCCTAGAAATGCAAAATATCTTCAGGATTAGAGATTTTAGCCAAAACCTCGTCATCATTAAGAATACGGACCTCGCCACCGTCGATCTTGAACCGCGAACCCGCGTAACGAGCAAACATTACCCAATCACCCTTCGCGCACCACGGACCGTCTGGAAACTTGTCCCCGTCCTGATACGCCAGTTCCCCGACCTTCAAGACATACCCAACCTGCGTAGACACAGATTGTTCCTCAACTACTTTATCCGGTAGATATATGCCGCCCTCTGTCTGACCCTTTCCCTTGTATGGGAGAATCAACAGACGCCATCCCGTAGGACTAGGCATTTTTTCTAAAAGAGATTGACCCAAAGCTGAAGGGTCTAAAGTTGTCTGTACTTTCTCTTTATAAGCATCTTCTAAGTTCGCCACGCCCTTTTTGGCAGCGGCTAAGTCTATTGCATGTGCTTTAGTCAACACTACGCTCCTGTTTATCTAGCAGGCCCTTGAGTTCCTGTTCCACATGATTCAGGGCCTCTAAGTTGCCCATAAGCTCACGATATTGCTCTAGTGATTTAACGTTGCCGTACTGCATTAGATCGACAACGCCCTGTCTTCTTTCCCTTATAACGCGAAAAACAGCTTCTGCAACGCGTATCTCATCCATTCCCAGATTCTCCCATTTAATCTTATATGGGAAACCTACTTGTTTTTTAGTAAACGTGCAACGAGTCGTCCATAATTTTTATTGGCAAGCAATATGCAACCGCTCTGTCCGCTGTTGCTATACCATGAGTGCTGTAACGCTCTACAAGAGCCTCGGCTACCCTATTGCAAACGTTTAACTGGGAAAAATACAGATCATCCACAACTAATTTACGTTCGCTCCCGTAGCCGAGATACAGCATGAGAACGAACGCGTACATTAAAACACAACTTCAAAGTGTGGGGCGTCGATAAACGGCCTGCGACCCTGTGATCTGCGAATGTCAATGTAGCTGTTCATTGCATTTTCTGCGCTACCCTCCCACGCACCAAGATCATCTATCGTCCACGCCGCGCCCCAACGGAGCTTTACACCCGCAGCCTCGGCACCTTCCTTCATGGCGTCCGCAATCTCGTCGTATAGGTTGAGTTCCCAACGCCCCCCGTCGCAGTAAGCCATCAAATCAACGGCGTTACCGTCAATGTGTTTTGATTTCATGGTCTGCGAGGCCCCTTTTGCAACCAATGCGCGTTGCTCTTCTATTGTTCTCAACCCGCAGATGACCGAGAAGTCCTGTTTCGTTACGCCGATAGCGTATTTCACGACCGTTACCAGATCGTCGTTGACACCTTCTAGCCTTGATAGGCTTCGCTTTCCTAACTTGTATCCCATAACTACTTCCCCGCATATTTAGAGATTGCTCTATTTCCAAACCAAAACGCTAAGACCGCCGACATGAGTCCAGCTGTTTCTGGGTCCCACATAAGTTCAACAGCTTCCGTCCAATCGCCGCCCGACTGCCCTACTTTAACCATGATAACTACTTTCGTAGCTACGAACAGTCCGAAAAAGGCATAAGTAATAACAGGACGAACACTGCCCCGAAGAGCGTTGATAAATCCGCCAGCGTCGATAGATCGGTCATGCTCATATAACCCCTTCGTTTCCGCGATATCAGCCTGCTTGTCTAACTCAACCAGTTTCATCTCAGAACGCTTCTGCGCTAACTGCGTTTCAAGTTGCATCATCTCCATACGATGCTTCTGAACCTGATTAGCCTTAAAATAGCTAAGGACCTCGGGCAGAAAAGAACTGCCGAAGCCTAGCAAACTTCCTAATAATGCCATCATTTCTCTGATCCTAACCACACGGCGAAGGCACCTGTCATGGCACCCGTTACGGTTGCAGTAAGCGCAGTAGCTTGCGTACTAACAACATCCTGCGGTAACGACATAAACCACTCAATCACCCTGATATACATAACCGTCATTACCAACATCATAAGCCGAGGCATAACCTTCCACGCCAAAAACTTTTCCATAGTCATTAGAAACCTCCTTTCAGGCCATCTAATATTTCCGACAAGCTAGGTCGCTTGTCCTTCCTCTCATAAAGACAACTAAATACCTTCGGACACTCGGAAAAACTCTTTGTAGGGTAATGATAACCCAAGCCACCGTACCCCGCTGTAAACCTATAAACACAAACCTTTTGACCGTTTTCGGCTGTAAGTCGTTTCCATAAGTGACACTGAACATGCGTCGGATTAGCCACTCCCGCAAGAGTTACAGACAAAATAAGCGCGTTTATCATTGAGTAACCAATACTATTAAGTACATACCACCACCCAAAACGCCGATTATACCAAGACTTAACGCACCAATAGCCATGTTATTCTGTATCTGGCGCTTGGCTTCCATAGCCGCGTAAACAGTCTCTTCCCGTTCAGCACGTATCTTGCGCCGCATACCCAACATCTCGTCGTAAGTCCCTAAGCCAAACCTATAGTCCAGCATGAACTTAATCTCTTTCTCTTTTTCCAGTAAAGTCTTCTTGCGGATCACGATATCCATAGCTTCTTGCTCTATGTTATCGGTTCCATGAGTCTTCTTATCCAACCACGTTGGATTCTTACGCTGAGACTCGGCCTTGGTTATGTCCGCAACAGCGCAATACCACGACCCAAGTTGCTTACTTACGTCCTGCATCTCACGACCAGCACCAACCAACATCTTCACGCCCTTAAATGCGGCGTTAGCTGCGGCAAAAGCCGTTACAGGATCAATCATCTACCTCTCCAACATGCGGTCCATTTTAGCGTCTAACGCATCCAAACGCGTTATAACCCGATTCATGTCCGTAGTGTTGTCAGACTTAGTAACATACTCCTTCGCCATCTCTTCCCGAGTGCGGTTCAAGAGTATTTGAATACGATGCACCTCCCCTACATACGTCCTCAATAACCAGCCAAAAACGCCCAGAACCGCGGTTAACCCACCGCTCCAAAGCAACTCAGGCGGCATCCGTCAGACACACGCAGTGTATTTGCCGCCGCGCTTTGCAGCGCCCATACCACGAGCAGTCTTAATTGACATAGACGTGGGAACACGAACCTCCGCCGTCTTACCATACGGAATACGGCCCTGATCTTTAATGTCAGCGTAAGGAACCGCCTTCGGTGCCGGACCCGCAGGGGCCCCGTTTACTCGTACTTTAGCCATCACTGACTCCTTTGCTTCATAATCTCACGCTGCATTGCACTCTCAATGCGCTGGTTCGTTTGCTTCTCTTGGCTCTCAAGCCGCTGTTGGAACTGTTGACCACGCATCTGCATGTTCTGTTGATCCAACTGCAACTTAGCCTGATCAATCTGATTGTCCGCCTGTTCCGACTGCGCCTTAATCTCCAACTCTTTCTCTTTAAGCTGTACCAGAGGATCAGGGCCCTGACCAGATATTTGTCCAGACAACTGCTTAACCTGCTGCATACCCTGCGCAATCAACTGTGCCACAACCGCCTGATACTGCATCTCCATCTGAGCCTCGTCGCCACCCTGCGCTTGCTGCATCTGTTGCATACCAGCCTCTTCAGCCTGTATCTTAACATGCTCCAAAACATGCTTCTGTAAAGCAACCGCAACCTGCGGCATCTGTCCAACCATCGGAGTCGCGCCAAAAATTAAATGCGCCATAATATGAGACTGATGGTCCTGACCCGCAAATGCACGTAACTCCATCATGTCCAAAGCGTTGATATTCTCCTGCGCAGGGTCCAAGGGCCGCGGTTCGTCGTCCGGCACCGCCTTCATTATCCTATCAACGTCAGTCACACCCAACGATTCATACATGTCACGATAAACCTCGTGCATGTTATGCATCTCAGGAGCCTGCGCCGCTAACTGCATCTTAGTCTGAGACAAAGCAATTCGTTGCGCCTGACTAAATACATTCGGATTACTGACAGGAATTACATCCACACGATCATCAAAATCAGACGCCATGATGCTCGACTCGTCACCAGCAACAGAATACGGATACTCCTGCGGTAAACTCTCCGACATTACACGCGCCAAAATCTTAAACTCCTGACGCATCGAATAATGTAAACGCTTGTGAACAGCACTCATTACTCGCGAACCCTGCTCTAACATCGCTATCGTCGTGCCAACCGCCGCGTTCTGATTACCGTCACCAACCTTCATGTCAGTAATGGTCGCGAACCGCTGTCCAGCCTGTACAACAAAACCCAATAGCTCAAATAACGTCCGGTCAGGACCCTTAAAAGGCAAAGGCATTAAACTGTCACGAATAGCGCCACCCGGAGCATCTACGTCCCTAAACTCCCCCGGTTGTAAAGGATCGTCGTCGTCCCTAATCCGAAGTCCGCGGGCCTTGAACCCCGCAGGTAAATTCGACAAAGTACCAGCATCAATCAACTGCCTCAAAGCACTGGTCGCGGTCCGCGATAATCCGCCAATAGTATGGATCAAGCCCAAGCCGTAGAACCCAAATCCCGGTAAAAACTTAAAGTGCGTGAAATATGCAATCTTCTTTTTAGCCGGATCGTCCTCACGGTAATTACGCCGAATAGACAAAACCTGACCGTTGTCCTGAGATATAGTAACAAGATAAGGAACCTTAATGCCCGTAGGCTCCCCGTCCTCGTCTAAATCCTCATAACCCTCTAAATCCAAATCAACGTGACACTCCAACAAAGTGCAGTCGTAATCAATCTGCGAAGGCTCAATGCCGTCAATCCGGTTTATCTCAGAATCAACCTCCGTAACATCACCCTGCGCAGGTATCACGTCTATATCTAAATAAACCCCCGCAAGCTGCTTCTTACGCAAATCATTTAAATCCATCCGTATAAGCTGACTAATGTTCGGACACGTATCCAAATCAGAAGTATCATACGGAACAACCAAATTCTGTGCAGGAACAAACTTACTTACAGCGCGGTCCATGACCTCATCATAATAAGTCTTCTTAAACGTACTGCCCGCAAGCGGTAAATAAAACAACATCTGATCCATGTCAGGAGTGTAATCCTCCATAACATTCGTAATGTAGTAATTCATAAATTGACGAACCCGCTTGGCCTGATCCGCCTTGGCATGAGTCTCCTCACCCATAACCTGCGTTCGTACAGGACCACCCGCAGGCAATAGCTCGTTAAACGCCTGCGCCTGAAACTGCGTAGCAGCCTCCGCCAACAAAGGATGCGTTACACCACTGGAACCACGAAACGGCTGAGTGCGCTCCTCGTAATTAAATCCCAACAACTCCAAACCATCCGTATACGCATCCTCCCAATCCTGACGACCAGCCTTGTTAGCATCAAACTCCGCAGCTAAATCGTTGCCAATGCGACTAAGTTCGCGGTCCGGCATCTCCTCCGCCAAGTTAGCGTAAAAATCTCCGCCCTCACCGCGCATGTCCTCGGGATCAAAGTCTACCGTAACCCCACCGTCATCCTCCTCAGAGATTTCTATCTCCACGTCAGAATCTACCGCATACAACATAGGGTCCGCGCCAGAGTCCGGTATCTCTATCTCCAACTCAGCGCGTAAATCGTCCTCGTCAAGCTGACTCGGTACGTTCGTATCCATCAATCCGCCAATAGCCATAGCCGTCTCCGTCAATAATATGCGTGTACCCTAGCAGATGTTTCGTCATCTTGCCAATCATCTGTTGGCAACTGCACAAAATTGCCCTGACGATACCTCATCAAAGCCTGTGTAGCACTGTCAACCAAATCATCAAACTCACCGTTGGGAAACGCCGCCATCTCCTCAATTAACTCGTCCGCCCAAGTCTTGTCAGGAGCATACACCATACCAGCCTCAAATAAAGGACTAACACTGTGCAACCGCGTTACCTTGTCATTGCCCCTACTCGGAGTGAAATTTACAACAGGTATCCCAACCTGACGCATCTCCTGCGTCAAAGGAGTCCCACTCGCCTTCGCTTCCACAATCACAGTGTCAGGCTCCCAAAACTTGTACTCCTCAAAAGCAATCCGCTTTAATTCAGGAAAATCCCAACGACCCTTCTTACTATCCAACAATATCAACGCAGGAGACCCACCATCCTCTTCAGGATAAAACACACCCCACGTCGTAATAGCACTGTAATCAGCACTCTCCCGCTTGCTAAACGCCGTGTCATAACTCTGTATCACATACTGCAAATTAGGGACCCGCTCACTCTCCCAACGCTGCCACCACTCCCGAGGAACAATCGCATTCTCATCTCCAGTAGGGTTCTGCTGGTACTGAGCATTCCACTTCATAGGAGGAATAGATGCCTTGACCGCGGTTAAATCCTCAATACTCCAATACTCAGGCCAACAAGGCGTGTCGTCCTCAAAAATAGCAGGTAACTCTACAACCTCCCATTGATCCGCTAAAGGGTCCTTAGCCATAGCACGTAACAACTGACCCGTCATGTCCTTCTCAGACCACCGAGTCTGTACCAAAACTATAGAGCCCCCGGGCTGTAGTCGCTGCCGAGGGCCCCCAGTATACCAATCCCAAGCGTCAGTAAAACCGTTCGTACTCATAGCCGTCTGCTCAGAATGAGGGTCGTCAATAATAATTAAATCACCACCACGACCCGCTAAGTTAGAACCAACACCAACAGCATAATACATCCCACCAGCACTCGTGTCCCACCGACCAGAAGCCTTCGAATCCGCCGCTAACTTAACGTGAGGAAATACCCCCTTATACTCATCCGTGTCCAAAAGATTCTTAGTCTTACGACCAAAGTTTACAGCCAACTCCGTAGTATGCGTAGCCTGAATGATCTTCATACTAGGATTCTTGCCCATCATCCACGCAGGAAACAAAAAGGATGCAAACTCAGACTTCGTGTGCCGCGGAGCCATGTTGATAATCAAACGCTTTAACTCGCCACTCGCAACACGCTCCAACTTCTCAGCAATAATACGGTGATGACGACCAGCAATAAAGTCAGGCCACATACCCCTCACAAACGGTAAAAAATTGTTACGCTGAGACTCCTGCTTCTCTATTTGTGCAAGCCTAAGTTGAAGTTTCAGAGCCTTTTCTTGTAGTGCGATAGTCACGGATCGGGGCCCCTAAATAAACCAGCTATTACATAGTTATACCCCATATCATTTTTATGGCAACTATTTGTCAAAAACATGGCCCAAGCCCCCGCAGGTCGGCACGGGGTGCGCGGTCGGCGGATTCCGGTCGATTTGCCTCGAAACTGGGCGGTTTGACCCGATATCGGGGGGACCCTAGATCGCGTTAAGCGGTCTTTGGGCCATTGATAACATACGATATTGTCTATCCTGGTCCGGGTTTCGTGATCCCCCTGCAGTTGTCCGGTGCCAGCAGCCGTGGCGATTGGTCCGCCAGCTGCTGCAGCTGCTGCAGTTAATTGGCGCTCGAACGTCGTTCCGGTGAATTTAACTGCGCGGCTGCGCTCCGATATTTTCCGCCAGCTGGCGTCGGATCGGGGCGGATCGGTCCAGATCGGCGGCTCTGTCGTCGATCTCGTTGTCGATCGTCGGGTATCTGGGCACCGGATCGACCAGAACGAACCATATCCCACGGTCCACGGTTCATGGTCGGTAGGTTTAAGCCAAGGGGCGGGGTGCGGGGGTCGCATGTGTCACTAATAAAAAAGAGCCGCTCCAAGGCGGCTCTGATCGTCGGTGCGGTGGTGCTGGTCGTCAAGTGTGGGCGTATCCGTCACGCTCTACGCAAAGCCACATGTTAGCCCAGTACACGGTCACGGCGTCGTCGCAATAGAACGTGTCTTTCACGCTCTCAAGAAAGCGTTCGAGCGTCGGGCGGGTGCTTTCGTCCAATTCGGACCATTTGCGCTCTAACGTGTCACGTTGTGCGGTTGTCATATCGATCATAGTTTCACTTTCCGGCTCGTCGGCCATGTTTGGTTGTCCAGCGGTTAAAGTTAACCTTTCCGCCTTTGGAATGTTTGCGGTTGCTGTCGGCTGCTCTCCGCTCGGCTCGGCTCTTTCGGGGGTCTGCGGGGGGTTTGGTGCTTAAACCATTTAAACAGACGCCTACACCGCCTCTCATAATCTTTTCCATTGACCGCCCCAACTGGTTACATCGGGCCATACCTCCGCGAAATCAGCAAGGCTTTGGCTTGTCGCGCCGTTGTCGATGGCGGGGTGCATTTTGCTGTCGATCAAATGCAAGTCGCTGTCGTTGGGGTGCGCTGTATCCAATAGATTTACAAGGTCGTAATCTTTCCAAGCGCTGGCGTCTGTAAAGCCCGCAAGATAAGCGCGAGCGGTGCTTATGCCATTGCTAGTGTATAAAACTCTGTGGCTCTCGGTTCCGTCTAACTCAAAGCGGGTTGCTTCTATTTGATATCGTTTCATCGTGTGGGTTCTCCAATAAGCAAGCGGGCGGATTGCCCCCTGCCTTTGCAGTATGGGATATCTCTTACTGATCTGTCAAACATAAAAAAGGCCCGCGCTAAGGCGGGCCAAGTTGGGCAAAGTTGGGCGGGTGTTTAAGCCAGCGTAATCTTTGCGCCTCTCAAAACATCTTCCACAATTTCGGTCACCTCGTCAGTCATGTCGCGCTCGGTTACAATTTCTTCGATCTCGGATTGAAAAGAACTAATGTCGAAATTGTAAGTGATATCCTCGCGGATTTCGTCCATATGATCTTGAATATCAAAAGCGGTTTCTTTTGTTTTTAGTTGCTCGGCAATTTCGCCGGATACCATTGCCCCTAGTTGATCTTTCAAAAGTTTAAAAAGGGGCAAGCGTATATCGTCCAGCATCAAAGCGTTTTCTTGGCTCACGGTTCGAAGTGCTTCCATGTCTTCGTGTACACGGGCTAGCTCCGCGTCACGGCGTTCAATCATCTCGCGCGCCGCGCTCAACTCGGTCTCATTAGTGTAGTCTGTTTTCGCTAATTCCATTTTGTTCTCCTAAACAAAAGTTACGGGGCAAGGTTTCCCCTGCCCCAATATGCATAAAGTATACGATAAAGTAAATAGTAAGTGATTTACTTTTTAATGAAGGATTTACTTTTTAAAATAGAGTAAAAAAAAGGCCCGCTCAATGGCGGGCCAAGTTGGGAAATTATTAGCGTTTAAGCGGCAATACGGTTCCAATCTCGGGCGTTCATATTCAACAGCTGACCACCGCGACGTTGCCAGTCGTCGGCTT
>Ga0228674_1000184_pt1 | contig 48120 bp, 34 predicted proteins | sample 1D_rmetaG_FD_189054 | JGI IMG/M metagenome (GOLD analysis project Ga0228674, IMG submission 189054) | Seawater microbial communities from Monterey Bay, California, United States - 1D_r | ecosystem: Environmental > Aquatic > Marine > Coastal | place: USA: California | collected 2016-09-26
ATTTAAAAGAATGTTCTTAGAATATGCAGAAGATTTACCTTTTAATGGAACAGTAAAACAACACGTAGATGAAATAATTTCTGAAATTACTAAAGATAAAATAAATTCAATGCCGTTCTACTTTTCAGATATGATAGGTTATGGTGCGTCTATTACAACTACTATAACAATTGAAGATGTAGGCACTAGATTTTATGCACTAACAACACCTTTTGTTTTAAATGAATTAAGTTCGCGTTCTGTAACAGTATATTTAAACGGCACACAGTTAATACATAATCAAGATTACGTATTTAATACTGAAGGTTACTTAGATGTTACAGCAACTAAGCAATTTGGTGATATATTAGAAATTAACGAATACGAAACAACCAATGGAACATATATACCATCTACGCCAACAAAGTTAGGATTGTATCCTAAATATGTTCCAGAAATATTCCAAGACGATACATATGGCTCATCGCCAATGATGATTAGGGGTCATGATGGTAGTTTAATAAAAGCATTTGATGACTACCGAGATGAGTTAATTTTAGATTTAGAAAAGAGAATCTTTAACAATATCAAAACAGAATACGATGCTAGTATGTTTGATATTAATGATTATCTACCAAGCACGTTTAGAAATACACAGTTTAGTAGAGTAGATGTATATCAACCAATGATTACAGACTTTATTCAATGGTTAGAATTAATTGATGAAGATTATACTGTTCAAAAATACTATGATAGAGTAGATTCATATTCTTGGAATTATTCAAATATGAATTCGCCTACAGGTGAGCGTTTAGCAGGATGGTGGAGAGGTGTTTATAGACAGCTATTTGACACAGACCGTCCGCACACTAGTCCTTGGGAAATGTTAGGTTTTACAATAAAACCTACATGGTGGGAAACACAATATGGTCCTGCTCCGTATACTAACGAAAACTTATTATTATGGGAAGATTTACAAGCAGGTATTATTAGATCTGCAACAACGAATTTTACAATTAATAAAAAATATGCTCGTCCAGGACTGTTAAACTTTATACCTGTAGACGACAGTGGCAATTTATTAAGTCCTTCAGATTCAAATGCCGTACAGCGTTTTGCTTCTATTGGATTAGATGCTCCATTTAAGTTTGGTGACAATTCGCCTATTGAAAATGTATGGAGACAAAGTTCTGACTTTCCGTTTGCACTATTAACAAGCTGGATGATTAATTCACCAAGTTCATTACTAGCAACAGGATTTGACAGATCGAGACAAATTAGAAATACACTAGGACATATAGTTTATAAGCCTACAATGAATCATCTAACACTTGCTGATTTAGTATTTCCAAATACTTCTAAGGAAGAAGTACAAGTACTAACGTCAGGTATAGTAAACTATATTTCAGCATACATGTCTAGTAGTGTAACAGCAAACTTTATTGATTATAAACGTAAACTAAAATCTATAAAAAATTGCCTAGCATTTAAATTAGGCGGATTTACTGATAAGTCTAAATTTAAATTAATTTTAGAATCTAGAACACCGCTAAACAGTGGTAATGTTTTTATTCCAGAAGAAAATTATAATATATTACTACATACTAGTTCACCGATAAAGACAATTAACTATAGCGGTGTTATTGTAGAAAAGCGTTCTACAGGATTTGTTATAAGAGGATACAACAGAGAAAATCCAGTATTCAAATGGTATCGACCTTTTAGTTCAAATAAAGATATTGTAGTAAACATTGGCGGAGTATCAGAAAGTTTTAGTAGCTGGGATGCTGGCAAAATATATGTTAAAGGAAAAAATGTTCAGTACTTAAACAATTTTTATACAGTATTAGAAACTCATACATCAACAAGTGTTTTTGAAACAGCTAAGTTTTCAAAACTTCCTAAGTTGCCAACAACCGGTGGCGCTGACGCTATATTTAAAGAACGCTTTAATAAATTTGATACGGAAATTTTACCTTATGGATCTAGTCTAGATACAATACAAGATGTTGTAGACTTTTTATTAGGTTACGAGCAATGGTTAAAAGACCAAGGATTTAGATTTGAATATTACGACGGTGACGAAAAAGTACTTTCAGACTGGAAAAATAGTTGTAGAGAGTTTATGTTTTGGAGTACACAAAACTGGGACGAAGGCGCACTTATTGCACTAAGTCCAGTTGCTGACGAAATAAATTTTGAAACTGAATATTCAACAGTTGATAATATATTTGATAACTTTTATGGCTATAGTTTATTAAAAGCAGACGGTACAAAGTTTTCAGAAGAGTTTACAAGAATAAGTAGACAAGAACCAAATAAATTTAAAATACGTCCTAGACAAACAAGTGACGGTGTTTATGCTGTACAAATACCAATAATAAGAAAAGAACATATTGTATTATTAGATAATACAACAGTATTTGGTGACGTAATATATCAACCGCCTACAGGCTATCGACAAGATAGAATACGTTCATTGGGATATAGAACTGTAGATTGGGACGGTAGTTTAAACATTCCTGGATTTATATACGATGAAGCTATTATTACAGAATGGGAACCTTGGGCAGATTACGACATTGGCTCTCTAGTTAAGCACAAGCAATTTTATTATAGTGCAAATGATAAAATATCAGGTACTGAATTATTTGATGCATCTTCTTGGACACGACTTTCTGATAAACCAGAAAGCAAGTTACTTACTAACTTTGAATACAAAACAAATCAGTTTGCAGACTTTTATGATCTAGACACAGACAACTTTGATGTTGAGCAACAAAAATATGCACAACATTTAATTGGATATCAAAATAGAGATTATCTAGCAAACATTATTAATGACGATGTAAGTCAGTACAAATTCTATCAAGGAATGATTAAAGAAAAAGGTACACTAAACAGTCTTAATAAATTGTTTGATGTACTTAGTTCAGCTGATAAAGAAAGTATTGACTTTTATGAAGAATGGGCAATTAAACAAAGCCAGTACGGAGCAAGTGAAGGATTTGACGAAGTTGAATTTAGATTAGATGAATCTAAGATTAGATATAATCCACAGCCATTTATTCTTACTAATAATATTACAGGTGAAGAAACTGATTTAATTTATAGAATTTCAGATTTTGAAGTTTATAAAAAGCCTGCAAAATATAATAATAAGCCATTACCTATAACTGATGATTTACCACAGTTTACAAAGTCACCTGGATATACACATATTGAAGATGTATCAATTATATTAAGCAAATACGAAGATCTTGTTTCTACAGATTTTTCTAAGATTAAAAATAATCAGTATGTTTGGATAGGCAATAGAAATTCTCAATGGTCAGTATATCAGCATGTAAATTCTGCATATACAATTACAAGTATTAAAGGAAATGCTACAGCGGTTAGTGTTGGCGCAACAGATAAAGATCAGTTTAAAATTACAATAGGCACTTCTGTATCAGATATTAACGTTGGTGATATTATTGGCATATATGATCTTATTGAAACAGATTATACTACATCAGATAGTACATACCCTATAGCAAATCAAACAACAGTAGATGTTGATGGATTTTTTAAAGTACTTAAAGTTAGTGTAAATGAAATTATTATTGAAACTGATAAAGTAATTTCAGATATTAATCAGTGTAGAGGAATTTTAACAAAATTTGTTCCTGTTAGAGCAGAATCTTATACACAAGCAAATGCTATTGCACAAGCAGGTATTGAGAAAGATAGTCTATTATGGATAGACAATGACGACAATGACAGTTGGAGAGTTATTAAAAATAATAAACCATTTAACTTACTACAGCGTGTTGAAGGAGAAGACAGAGTTCCTTTTAACAGCTTTGCAGAAACAATAGCAGTTGACAGTAGAAACGTTACAATGGCTGTATCAACACCGTTAAGCGGATCGTTAGATGAGTCGCTAAATCCTGTTGCAGGCGATGGTAAAGTTTTTGTTTATACTAGAGGCGGTAATAATCAAAACTTCCAATTTACACAAATTGTTGAACCAGTAAGTACACTTGCAGATATAGAAAAAGGATTTGGAAAAGGCCTTGGAATTAGTTCAGACGGAAAATACTTAATTGTTGGATCGCCAAATAGCTCAAATGTAAAAACTAAGTTTAAAGGTCTTTATGATCCTACAGCTGATTATCAAAACACAGAAATTGTTTCATATAATGAACAACTATGGGAAGCTGTAATTGATATTAACGGTGCTAATTTATCACAGCCATTTGGTAGCTTTACAGCAATCGTTGAAGTATTATTGGATAACAATATTACTGCCGGCGAAATACAATTTAACAATTTACTAGCAGGTAACTATCCGTTTGAAAATACTGAAACAGATCATATACTAGTAAGAGCAGGTAAAGATCAATATACAGCAACAGGTCCAGGAGATACTGTATTCTTAGATTGGTATGCTAATACAACAGCAAATCAAGGTCAAGCACCTGGTGATTTATATAGAGCACCATTTGGCGGACAAGTTCCGTCAGTTACTGAAGAGTTCCTAGAAAGCGGATTAGTAATACAAAAGAAAATTGACGTTGTGTTATATATTGATGCATTTTCATTATTGCCTAACGTAGGCGACCAAATAGAAGCTCAAGGAGTGTTTGGTTATGTAGAATACATATATCAAGATGGTCCAAGTGCTGTAATCTATGTAGGCGGAAGTGTAGGCATTTGGCAAGAAACTGAAGCATTGTATAAAGAAACTGGCGAGTTTGTAGGACAATATGTTCGTAACGCTCCTAAGGAATTAACACAAGTAGACACTACAGAAGATTTAGGCGGTTATTGGTGGTTTAATCTTCCGGCACCCGTAACAACAACAAATGTTGTTGAGGATGAAGGTAGAGCATTAGCAATATATAATGTTGTTCCAGCTGGTAAAGCTCTAATACCGTCAGCTGGCGGAAATATTTACGATTATAACAATACTGAAATATTTGAAGGCGACAATAGTATTAACAGTTATATTAGAACACTTACGTCTGAAGGTGAACCAGGAGCATACGGAAACTTTAATGTTATTAAGAGTGATTTGTTTGTGGCTAGAGCACCTAAAACACTTACTGATATTCTTAATAATGGTGACGATGTTAACCTATTAGTATTAAATTTACCAAACTTAAATGATCAATCCTATGTCGATATTACACCAGCAGGAATAAGTTATACTCAAACAAATAAAACTCACACGTTATATGATTTGTGGGACGGGTTTATTGAATTTTCTTTAGATGAGCCGGATGACTTTGGTAATTATTATGAGCCACTAGTTGGACAATTTGTAAGAGATACTACAACAGGTGCAACAGCACAAGTTGCTTTCTATCAAAGAGATTCTAGAAACGCAACAATATTTGTTAAAGATGTTCAAGGTACAAATAGTTGGTCATTAGGTAGTAACAACGGCGAAACATCTACTATTGAGATGTTAAGAATTCCTACTAATCCATCTCCTGTATATAATGTTACAAGAGAATTAGGAAGTATTAAAACTACCTCATTAGGTAGCGATAACCTAGGCATAGGTAAACTTTGCGTATTCCAGCTTGATGCTGAAATTGATACTGTTCCTGTAAACGATACTATCATAGGTGCAGAATATGTTATCTATAAAGATACTATAATTGCAGGGTTGCCTACAAGTGCAAATATTCCATCGTCTATAAACTTAGACTGGAAAAATGTATACAGAGTTCCTGTAAATGCCGATGGCGAAGCATTAGCGTTAAACAACTATGGTATGTACTCTGTTTATATTAGAGAAAATGTAAGCACATTTACTCCACAGGGTGCATTTATATTCCCTGAACAACTTGATGGGTTACGTATAGGATCTAATATTAAAATAGCCAAACGTAATGATTTATATAAAGCATTTATTGGTTGTGCAGGCGATGGTACAGAATCTAATCCAGGAAGAATTTACTTTGTAAATAACGGAACAGATGAAGAAGGAATAACATATAATTGGGACCTTGCTAAAGATAAGCGTTACAAAGGTTCGTTTGGTGAAGACAGAGATTATTACTTAAATGATATTGTGTTTAATGATGGTAATTTTTATATTGCTCAAACTAACATAGCAAACGGAGATAAGTTTGATATATTAGATTGGACACTAGCCACAGACGACAATATTAGAAGTATTGACTATATTGGTTATATTCCAAATGATACTGATAATGTATATGGTAATGACTCTTCACTAAAACTTGATGCAACTGGATTAATATCATTTGGTAAAGACTTTGACATCAGCGACGACGGAGAAGTATTAGTTGTTACCGCTGAGTATGATAATGCTCCAAACAAAGTTCTTGTTTATAGAAATGTAAATGACAATTATCAAAAATATCAAGAGTTTGAAGCAACACAAGTAAATGACGGATTTGGTACACAAATAAGCGTAAGTCAAAACGGTTCAATGATTGCAATATCTGCTCCAAATGCTAATACGTTAGACGGTGACGAAAGAGGTACAGTATACATTTACACTTACAATCCTAAAACTGACGTAAGAGAATTTGAACTAACACAAACACTAGTTAGTTCTAATCCAATTAGAGGCGAACAGTTTGGCGGCAATATTGACTTTGATGGAAATATGTTATATGTAAGTGCATTTGCTTCTCCTAGTGATGACGAAACAATGTTTGATACATATCAAGAAAGATTGTATCCTGAAAGTATTGTTAACGGGAAAAAATACGAGTTAGATCCTAACTCAATAGGAACAACAGCAACAACATTTGATAATGGATTTACATCCTTTAAGAACATTATAGCTACAAACGGTGTAGTGTATGCATACGACAGACTTGAAGATAGTTTGATATTTGGACAAACAATTGACCTTAATAGTCCTAACATAAGATACTTTGGTAGAAATATTAAAGCTAAAAATAATCACTTATATGTTGCATTACCTAGTTATGACAATGTAAATGGCGATGGAGTATCTACTAACAAAGCTGGATTAATACTTGATTACAGTCGTCCTGATAGCTCTAAAATTTGGGAAACATATAGATCTCCAAGTAACCCTGTTAACTTAGAAAAAATAAAACGTGTAATGTTGTACGACAAAGATAAAAATGTTATCTTACAAAATTTAGACTATATTGATCCTGTGCAAGGAAAGATTGCAGGTCCAGCAGATGAAGAAATTCGTTACAAATCTAGCTTTGATCCAGCAACTTATGATGTAGGTACTTCGGACTTAGATGTTGATACTACAGAATCATGGGGACCAAATCATGTTGGTCAAGTATGGTGGGATCTAACAACTACTAAGTTTGTAAACACATACTTAGATGGTGGCACAACATATAAAAATAATAATTTCAATACACTATTTGAAGGATCAAGTGTTGATGTTTACGAATGGGTAGAATCTAAACTTAAACCTCAAGACTGGGATAAACTATCATTACAGCCAGAAGGTGAGTCTAGGGGTGTAACTGGTATAACAAAATACGGAGCGTCAGTATATTCTGAAAAACGTGTTTATGATAAAATTGGAGAAAAGTTTACTTCATATTATTATTACTGGGTAAAAAACAAAACTACAGCACCTGATATAGAAGGCAGATCTATTAGCGTAGCAACTATAGCTAAGTTAATTGAAGACCCGAACGGCGCAGGTTATAAGTTTATTAGTATGTTTGGTGATAACTCTTTTGCTTTACACAATTGTGATTCACTAATTAAGGGCCAGGATACAATACTAAACATTCAATACTGGACATTTAGTAACAAATATGATAACATACATAATCAATATCAAATTCTAGCTGAAGGACTCGATACAAGTAAGCCTAATGCAGAAATTGAACAAAAGTGGTTTGATAGTTTAGTAGGATATGACAAGCAAGTAAGACCAGTTCCAGATCCTAACTTAGCAGCTAACGAAAGATACGGAATGCTTAACAAGCCAAGACAGTCTTGGTTTATTAACAAGGTAGAAGCTGTAAAACAATTGATTGAGCGCACTAACAAAGTTTTAAAAACTAATCTAGTTACTGATGAAAAAGATATTTCAAAGTTACAAGATTTTGATCCAGCGCCGTCGTTAATATCACGTCATTACGATGTATCAGTTGACACTGAAATCGACCTACAGTTTGTAGGTGTTTCTAGACTAATACAATCAGATTTGCTACCAATTGTACAAGATGGTAAGATTGTACGTGTTGACATTATAAACTCTGGTAGAGGTTATAAAACAGCACCAACATACACTATTTCAGGACAAGGCACAGCTGCTGAATTTGAAATAGTAATAAACACAGCTGGACAAATAACAGAAGTAAAAATACTAAACACAGGATATAACTATAACGAAAATACAGAAATTAAAGTTCGTCCGTTCACAGTGTTAGTAAAAGCAGATAGTAATATTAGAGGTAACTGGGCATTATACCAAAGAGAATATACTTCTAGAACATGGGACAGAATTAACAGCCAAGCATATGATGTAACCAAGTATTGGTATTATTGTGATTGGTATGCTCCTACCTACAGTACGTTTACTGAAATAGATCATGTTATTGATCAAAGTTACGGACTTCAAGGACTTGATGACCAATTTGGTGATATTGTTAAAATTTTAAATGTTGGAACCGAAGGATGGTTGTTACTAGAAAAAATTGATAATCAAGATACTACAGATTATACTGTTAACTATAAAACAATTGGTAAAGAAAACGGAACGTTGCAACTAAGTGAAAACTTATATAACTTTGATTTAAGCAGAGTTGGATTTGACACACAAACATTTGACACACAATTCTTTGATAGTCAGCCAATTGCAGAAACTCGAATTATACTAGAGGCACTAAGAGATAATATATTAGTTGACGATTTAGCAACAGAATATAATAAATTATTCTTTGCAAGTTTGCGTTATGTATTTGCAGAGCAAGGGTATGTTGACTGGGCATTCAAAACAAGTTTTGTAAAAGCACAACACAATGTTGGAAATTTAAGCAACCGTGTTACATATAAAAATGACAGTCTTGAAAGCTATGAAAAATATATTAACGAAGTTAAACCTTACAAGGCTAAAATTAGAGAATATGTTTCGGACTATTCAAATATTGAAAAATCAGAAAGTGTAGTAAGTGACTTTGACAATCCTCCAAAGTATAACAAAGATACACAAACAATTGGAGTTAGTGACATAAGAGTTGTTAATGGTCTATTAGCAGGAACGTTTGATGGGTATGATACATATCCAAATAAGTTTTGGTTAGACAATGCTTCTTACAGTGTTATTGAAATATCAATTGCAGAAGCAGGATCAGGTTATTTAAGTGCTCCACAAATTATTATTGAAGGCAATGCAACAGCAAAGGCTTCTTTAGGACCAGGTGGCAAACTATCATCAGTTGTTATTACTAATCCAGGTAGCGATTATATTGTTGCTCCTAAGATAACAATTAACGGTACATTAGCAGACGGCGGCACAGAAGCAAGAGTATCAGCTAAACTAGGTGACAGTCTAGTTAGATCAATGCATACTAAAGTTAAGTTTGATAGAGTTAGTGGAACATACTTTATTACACAATTAAATGAAACTGAAAATTTTGCAGGCACTGGAAGTAATACAGATTTTGATTTAAAATGGCCAATGGATATGAGAACTAACACTATTGAAATTACAGTCAATGGTGAGTTAGTATTAAACAGCCAGTATGAATATAAAAATTATGTTAATTCAGAATTAGGATTTGACAAGTATTTTGGAAAAATTGTATTTAATAATCCTCCAGCAAACAATTCAGAAGTTACTGTTAACTATAAAAAATCTATAGATTTACTAGATGCACAGGATAGAGTTAACTTATTCTATAATCCAACAAGTGGACAAATAGGAAAAGACATTACACAATTAATGGAAGGTGTTGACTATGGCGGCGCTCAAGTTAAGAGTTATGAATTTGCAGGTCCTACAGGATGGGACACAGATAATTGGTATGCAGGATCATGGGATATATTTGACGAAACCTTTGATGAAGAAACATTTGAAACAGATGGATCAACATTAGTATTTGATCTAAGTGCGCCATTACAAGCCGGTGTAAAATATAATGTTTACATTAACGGACAGCGTGTTGATGATGATGCTTGGGATGGAACTACAAGTGCTGATAGCTTAACAAACAAAAAAGCATTTATGGCACCAATAATAGGTGACGGAACAACTAACACATTTACATTTGAAAACGAAACAGGATACTATAATTACCTTACTGAAATTAATCCAACTTGGCAGGATAATCCTCCAAAAGAAATAATAACAGTTAGAAGATCTACTTCAGATGGTTCTTTGGCACCAAATGAAGATAGTTTCGATACAGCATTACAAGGCGGCGACTTAGCATACACTACAGCACTTGGTATTAAAGCAGAAGAAATTAATGTTGATGGCGACGGATTTGTAACACCTACAACATCAAAAGGTCCAGAAGAAACTATTCCAGGGCAAGTACTTGATACATTAGATATTACGGTATACGAAAGACCAGTAAGCGGTTCTAGTTTAATGCAAAGTCACATATTTAAAGGTGATGGAAATAAAACAATATTTGATCTAAGACAAAAACCTATTTCATATGAAAGTGTTATTGTTAAAATTAACTATGCTGTAGTTTACGGAAAAACTAATTATAGAATTGACTTTGATACTAATCAAATAGTATTTTATGAAGCTCCGGCAGTAGGTGACAACGTTGTAGTAATGACTATGGGCATTGCTGGAGAAAATATACTTGACTATGATGAATTTATAGCAGACGGTACTACACAAGAATTTTTAACTAATATTAGATTTGCTGACACAATAAAAGCATATGTAACAGTTAACGGCGATTATTTAGCATATGAATTAATTGAATCTGATGATAGTTACGAAGTACCAGGAAATTGTGTATTAAGATTTGTTCAGCCACCAGAAGCTAATAGATTAATACAATATGGATTGTTTGACAATGATATACAGTCATTTAGTCAAGTTACAATTGATGAAATTACAGCAGATGGTTCTTCTACTAGTTACGAGTTATCAAAAGCACCGTTTAGTCAAGATCCATCACAGTTCTATACTATTGTTACAGTTGGTAATGATTCAAATATGAAAGTTCTTAATGCAGGTTACAGTGAAGTGTTTACTGTTGAAGAAAATGTATTACAGTACAAAATGAAAGTATGGCAAACTCCAGTAGGGTCACTATCGGGTACACGTTTAAAAGTATTCCTAAATGATATAGAAATTAGATTCTTACAAGACTGGACATTTGAAGGCGCTAGTTCTTTTAATCCAAACATTACTCCAGACGCACAGCCAGGAAGTACAGTAATACTTAATAGAGGTGTTGCAGCTGTAGGTGATAAACTAAAAGTATATGTTATGGATGACGGCGATTATAGATTTGGCTATTGGACAGAAGATGATGAATTTGTTGATACTACCGGTGGCGACAGTTCTGCATCAATAATACATTTTGATGAAACATATGAAGAAGGCGAACTTATAAGAGTTTACCAATTTAGTAATCACGATGGTCAAGGAATTGACAGAGAGCATTATGATGTAGTTCAGCGTACTGAAATGACATACCAGTCAAAAGGCTATTATGACTATAGACAACTTAAAAGAGGTTTAATCAAACTAAGAGAAGAGGCAGTAAGTGTTGACTATGTATGGGTATCACTAAATGGCCGTTGGTTAACTCCTACAGCAGATTATATATTACTAGAAAACAAACAGTATATTGAATTTACTAATACTGTTGATGATGGCGACAGCATTGACATAATTCACTTTAGTAATACTCCGATATCAAATAAGTTTGGTTGGAGACAATTTAAAGACATGCTAAACCGTACACACTATAAGCGTCTAGCAAGAGAAGACCAGTATGTACTAGAGCAACCGCTAAATTGGTATGATAGATCAATTACTGTTGTTGACAAAGAAGGTAATTTACCTAGCCCAGATCCAAAGAGCAACATTCCAGGTGTTATCTTTATTGACGGCGAACGTATTGAATTCTTTAGGAAAGAAGAAAATGTACTTAAACAACTACGTAGAGGTACATTAGGTACAGGTGTTAAAGATATACATACTGCAGGCACTAGTTTTTACAACCAAAGTCAAGATAGTACTATACCGTATAGTGATAGTGAAGAAAATGTAGTAGCACTTTCCGGTGAATACAAAGATATGTCAATTGCATATCCTAATGATAGTATTGAAATGAGTGTAGAAAATATTGCTTACAACTTTAACAACAACACAGTATTTCCATTAGGTGGACAAGTAGCAACAGTTGACGGAGAAGGGTTCCGTCCAGGTGTTAAAGTATTAGTGCAAGACATAGAATGTGCAACAGAGTACGTTAATGCTAATCAGCTAACTTTTATAACTCCAGCGTTGTCAGTTGGATCATATGACTTAGTAATTATTAATCCAATAGAAACAGAGCCAGTATACAGACCTAGCTCTACACTAGTAGTACCTAAATACCTTCCTTATGTACAGATACTATTACCATATGCTCCTAAGCCAGTAACTTATTGGCCAGATGGATCAGTTAAGGTACAAAATCCAGCTGTATTAAATGATTGGTATACTAACGATTTTGATGAAGGTGGTATTCCAAGTGAAACATATTGGGAAGCACTAGATATTGAAGTATTTGCTAATGGACGTAGATTGCGTAAAAATCCAATTGAAGTATATTCAGTAGATGCAGGACAGTTTAGTCCTGCTGGTGATGTGTATTTAGAAGCAGAATATGCTGTTAACAAGAACGTTGGAGCATATGTGCGCCTAACTACGCCACCGCAACCAAATACTGTGCTAACTATAGTTAGAAAGCAAGGTTTAATTTGGAATGAAGTAACTAACGAAACAACAGGCGACTATAAACCACTAGGTCAGTCTAATACAAAAGTAGCAACTTTCTTACGTGGAAAGAGTATTGATCTACCGCGATAAATACATTGACAGGAAATAAAAATGACAGATAAATTTTTAGATAAACAGGGTATATTCTTAGAAGGACATGTAAAGATACATGATCCAGAATCTGGGGAAGTGCTTCTTAATAAGCGTAATGCAATACACTATGAGAATATGAGTATTGCCCTTGCAGAAAGTTTAAGTAATGCAGGCCAAGGTTGGGTGCATGAAATGAGCTTCGGTAATGGCGGAACAAGTTTAGATCCAACTGGTATTATAACTTATCTTACTCCAAACTCAACAGGTACAAATGCAAGTTTGTATAACCAAACATTTGCAAAAGTAGTTGATGATAGAAGTGTTAATAACATAGACCCTGCAAGAAACAAAATAGATATACGACATGTAAGCGGAACAAATTATACTGATATTTTAGTTACATGTTTGTTAGATTATGGTGAGCCAGACGGCCAAGAGGCTTTTGATACAGCAAGTAGTACTGAAAGTTTATATGTATTTGACGAATTAGGATTAAGAGGCTATGATCCAGATGGAACTGGACGTTTGTTAACACACGTTATTTTCCATCCAATACAAAAGTCGTTAAACAGACTTGTACAAATCGATTATACTGTAAGAGTACAAAGTTTAACAGGATTTAACGAGGGATAATAAATGGCATACACTATTAACTATACAGATGTTGCAAACAAAGGTACTATTACAGTTGAAGATAGTACTATTAATAGAGAAACAACATTAGGATTTCCAGGACGTAACTCTACAGCCTATGGCGCAACTATTGCAGAAAACTTTTTACATTTATTAGAAAGTTTTGCATCTAACATTCCTCCAAACAGTCCAGTTGAAGGACAACTTTGGTATGATAATACATTAACTGAAGAAAAGTTAATGGTGTATAACGATACTAACTGGGTTCCAGCTAGTGGTATTTCTAAGTCAATTAATACTCCGGCTATTGCACAACTTGGAGACCTATGGGTAGATACAGATAATCAGCAGCTATACTTGTTTACAGGCGGTGGTTGGGTATTAGTAGGGCCTAGTTTCTCAGATGGACTAGCAACTGGTGCAAAAGCAGACCAAATTGTTGGTCAAGATAACATACTATACAACATTTTAAGAATTGAAGTATCAGGACAAACTATTGGAATACTTAGTGGGTCTGAAGTGCCATTTATTCCAAAAGCTACTATTGCAGGATTTGCTACAATCAACCCTGGATTTAACTTAATTAATAAAGATACTGATAATGACGGGTTAAGTAACTATAAATTCTTTGGTACTGCAGAAAAAGCAGAAAACTTAATTGTAAATAACGAAATTGTTGCCGCTGGAAACTTCCTAAGAGGAAACACTACAAGTACAACAACATTTCCATTAAACATTCAAAACAACCAAGGTATTAATTACGGTGTAAACGCAGAACTTACAGTTGGCGTTGAGGGCAACGCTGGTGTAATTCAACATAATATTGGTGGTTCAAACATTGATATGCGTGTTAGAAATAACGATGTAGCTAAAACAGTAGTACGTGTTGATTCAAACTTGCGTGTTGGCATAAACACTGAAGCACCGGAACAAGCACTTGATGTTATAGGTAACATACAATCCAGTGGCAGTCTTACTGTTAATGATACTACACAAAGTACAACTATTAATAATGGTGCATTACAAGTACGTGGCGGCGCAGGCATTAGACAAAATTTAAATGTAGGCGGCGAAACTAAACTTTCTAGTTTGCTTACTACAAATAGCATAGTTCCAGATGATAATAATATTAGAGATTTAGGTTCTTCAACAAGATATTATAGAAATACATATTCAACTAACTTTATTGGAACACTAGACGGAACAGTAAACGGTAAAGTTAATGGCCCGTCAACATCATCAGCTAATTTAATTAACAAAACTACGTTTGTTATGACAGGTGATGTAGCAACAGTAGTTCCGATTGAGTTTGATGGAGCATATCAAGACCCGCAATTTGACAATGGGTCGACTACAGATGAAAACGGTGTAACAACTACGTTACCACCGGGCGAAACGCCATTAACAAAAACACTTAGAACAGAAATTTCAAACCAGTTTATATCAAAGAAGCCTCGTGAAAGTGATGTTTCAAATGCTGATTTAATATTATTTGATGATGTAAACGGATCATCACCGGGTCTTAAGAGTGTTACTAAAGAGAACTTCTTAAAAACTATTCCAAGAACACCGGCAGGAGTACTAATGCCATATGGCGGCGATGTTGCTCCAAATGATGACTGGATTTTATGTGATGGTAGAGAGTTAGATAAAACAGATTATCAAGATTTATTCCAAGTAATTGGATATAAGTTTAAACCAGAATCACAAGTAGGTAATAATAACTTTGCTGTACCAGATTTACGTGGTAGAATGCCAATGGGTGCTGACAACATGGGCGGCCAAAGTGCTAATACTGTAACAGCAACATCTGCAGATATTGTAGGTGCATTAGACGGTAGTGAAACAAAAGTAATTGATGTTACAAACTTACCTGAGCACCAACACAATTTACAAGATCAAGATAGTAACCAATTTTATGCTACACAGGATAGACAAGATCCATCATCAGATAGTAATGTTACAGGCATAGATGGGCCTACAGCTACTAACGGCGGACAAAAACTATCAAATAGTGGTGACGTTATTAGTCAAAACCCTGTGGGTCAAGATTTTAATATTATGCCACCAACAGTAACAATGAATTACATTATATATTCTGGAAGAGGGTAACAGATGAGTTATAAATTAAATAAAACTAATGGCGAATTATTAGTAGATCTTGTAGACGGGCAAATAGATTTAACTTCAACAGACATTGCATTAGTTGGAAGAAATTACAAAGGTTATGGTGAAGCATTTAATGAGAACTTAATTAAGTTATTAGAAAATTTTGCTAAAACTAGCGCACCTGGCACCCCGCTTGTAGGACAACTTTGGTATGATACAGCTGAACAAAGATTAAAAGTATATACAGGTACTACTTTCCGTTCAGCAGCTGGCGCTGTTGTTAGTCAACAGCAACCAAACCTAGTAGCAGGCGACCTTTGGATTGACAGTTTAAATAATAAACTATATTTCTTTGACGGAACAGACATAGTTTTAGTAGGACCGCAATATACAGCAAGCCAAGGTAAAACAGGAACCGAAGCATTTACAATATTAGATGAAAACGGACAAGACCAAACAGTTCTTGAACTATACATAAACGGTTCATTGACAGGAATTTACTCTAAAACAGAATTTAGACCAAAGGTTAATATTGTAGGATTTCCAATAGATGAAAATGACAACAGAGTTCCAAAACGTCAAATAGTAAGGATTGGATTTAATCCGGCAAGTGCTAGTTTTTGGTGGCGCGGAACAGCACAAAGTTCAAGAGGATTAGTTAGTGACTCTGGCGAAGAGTTCCAAGAAACTAACTTTATGAAAACTGACAGAAACACTAGTACAACTGGTAGTCTTGCTGTTAAAAATCCAGACGGGTTAACTGTTGGTGTTAGTGATACTGTATATGCAGCATTAAAAGTTGATACAGGATATGTTACTACATTAGAAACACAGCGTATTGGTAGAGATTTTACTATTAGAACTCGTAGAGGAAACTTATTTGATAATGCATTTTATGCAGATTCGGACTTAAAGCGTGTTGGAATTTATACAACAACTCCTCAAGTAGATTTTGATGTAGTAGGCGATGGTAGATTTTCCGGAGACTTAGAAGTTCAAGGAAATTTAACAATACAAGGTGATACAACTTATCTTAATGTGTCGTCACTAAGAGTTGAAGATAAAAATATTGAACTAGGATTAATGAATGATAGTGCAATTGGTAACGATGCAGTTGTTGATGGCGCTGGAGTAATTATTCGTTCAACAGACGGCAATAAGTCGTTAACATGGGAAAATGAAACAGGTAGTTGGACATCAAGTGAAGACTTTGACCTAGAAGCAGGTAAAGTATTTGCTATCAATAACGTAACTACACTATCAGCAGATAGATTGCATGATTCGGTATTATATGCTACAGGACTTATACAAGTTGGTAGTTTAACAGACCTAACAGTAGTTGGTGATGTTACAGTTAGTACTAATTTAATAGCAACTAATGCACTTACAATCACTAGTAACGGTACAATAACAGTTAATAATCAACTTATTACTGGAGTAAGCACGCCAACTAGTGCTAGAGTTGCTGATGCACTTGGAGGAACAGAAGATATAGATTCTAGTGTTGCTACCAAAGGCTATGTTGATCAAGAAATTAGTGCAGAACCAGTAACACTAACATTAGATGCTACTGGACTGTCAAATCCATCACCTGTGTTTACAGATAATATTGGTCCACACAATGATATTAGAGATGCAGTAGAGTATTTGTACCCAGCAGCACAAAAACAAGCTGGAACTTACGCAAGAGTATATGCAACATCATATGCTGATGCACCAGTAACAGGTATTGATGTAAATTCTGCAATAACAAAAACTACAGTTAACGTATATGTTGATCCTGACGATAGTACAACTCCAGAGTTTGATAGTGTACTAAAGGATATTTCAGTTAGTCCAGTATCTGGTACTGCTAACTTAACACCGTCAAGAGCTAAGGTAGAGTTTCAAGTAGTAGGAGGAGTATGGACATGGCAACGAACCATACCAGTTTAACAAATCAGATAAATACTAAGTCGCAATAGGGGTTTATAAATGGCATACACAATAGATACATACAGCAACGGAAGGTCTTGGAAAATTGAAGACGGCACCGTTGATCAAACTACTGATTTAAAATTAGTAGGTAAAAATTACGCAGGTTACGGTGAAATACAAAATGAAAATATGGTATTTTTACTGGAAAACTTTGCAGGGCAAACTGAGCCACCGAGAAAGATATCAGGTCAAATATGGTTTGATACAGGTAACTCAAAACTAAAATTTTATGACGGAATTAAATGGCGCACAACAGGTGGCGCAGAAGTTAGTTCAACAGTTCCAACAGGCCTTAAAGAAGGTGACTTTTGGTGGGATCAAAATAATGAACAGCTTTATACATATAATGGCGGAGACTTTGTACTTATCGGACCCCAAAGTGCAGGCTCAGGTCAAACACAAATTGTAAGCCGTACAGTACGCGACACTACTGGATCAAGTAGAGGCATTATTACAGCAGTTGTAAATGACGAAGTTATATTTACTGTAAGTTCGCAAGACTTTACAATTGATACTAATGACGTAGACTCCAATATTTTAGGCTTTGACAGAATACGCCAAGGTCTTACATTAAAGAATACACTAAACAGTAGCGGCGGCATTACATCAGGTGACTGGAGATTAGTAGGAACATCTACTAACTCAGAAAAACTTGGCGGCCTAGCATCTACTTCGTATGTACTAAAAACTGATGCTAACTTTAGTCAACTAGCTAGATTTTCAGATCTAGGTATTGCTGTTGGTGATTCAAACGATTTAAAAATTAAACAAGAAATTATTACTGGTAACGGCACTCAAGTAGAACGTCCAATAATTTCAAACGAAACTGGCGGCAGTATTGCGTTTAAAGCAAAAAATAATTCAGGTGTTGTAGTTAACTCAATACAGGTATTAGCAAATGCAGTTATTCCAGGATACGTCAACGGAACAGAAACACAAAACAAACCAACAGCAACACTTGCTACTATGGGTACAGCACAGTATCCTTGGCAGGAAATGTATGCAAAAGACTATATTGGTTTAGGAACAGCTGCAAAAGGACTTATCTTAGAAGATGATGTTGATGCATATGTATTTGATTTTACAAACGGAGCAGCACCGCCTGCTAACTTACTAAGAAAGCCAAGCAAAACAGCTTCTGCAAACACTGTAGTTGTAAGAGATCAAAATGCTGATATCTATGCAAACTACTTCCAAGGTATTGCAACAGAAGCATTATATGCTGACTTAGCAGAAAAGTACACTACAGATAAAGAGTATCCAGTTGGCACAGTAATGGCAATTAGTTTAGATGACGGAGCAGAAGCAACAAAAGCAATGCGTGATACTATTGCAATTGGTGTTATTTCGTTAGAACCAGCTTACTTAATGAACAAAGACTGTGACGGACAAGCAATTGGCCTTAAAGGGCGAGTTCCTGTGCGTGTAATTGGACCTGTTAGAAAAGGACATGCTGTATATGTTGACGAAAACGGATGTGCAAGCACTGTTGTTAACGGCGGTTGCATGGTAGGCATAGCACTTGAAACTAATCTCGATGAAGATGAGAAATTAGTTGAGTGCGTTTTGAAAGTATAAATAATAGTAGCACTTAATTAGGAAGAAGAGAACATGCCAGATTTAGTAAGGGGAGCCAATAATCCGCAAGGCGCTTCTAAAATTACAGCAGCCAATTACAATGATTTACAATCATCTGTTGCAGACTTACTTGGCAGTGGTTTTGCTGACACTGGTTATGGACAAGAACCAGTAAGCTCACCGTTATTAGCTTCTGACAAAGTTAGAGCTGAACATATGAACTTGTTAAGAGATGATATTAATAGAATCCAAGTACACCAGACTGGAAGTCTTAGTTCGTTATTAGAACTTACTCCGGGGGAAACAATTAGTGCTAATGACATTGACGGTATAGTTGATAAAGGATTTAATCAGTTTGTTGCTGTTGTTAATATTTTAACAGCTAACAAAGACATAGTTGACGGAACACAAGTAACATTAGAAACAGCAACTACTAGTACAAGATTTGCAGCTTGGAACGGTGAAGTAGTACACAGTTTTACAGCAACATTTGACGATGCTGCACACAGACGTGCGTTCTTTAATGCTGGCGGACAAATACAAATGAGTGCAACTATAGAAGGTGATACTACACAAAAGGGCGCAGACTGGAATTCCATATTAACAAATATGGGAACAATTAAGTTTAGTGCTAACACAACTACAAAAACAGGATCAGCAGGATTATTGCAGCCTGTTGGTAACTACGACTTGACAACAAGTTATCAAAAAATATTTGAAAGAAGAGGGCAAGCCGATTACTATGCAGAAAATAGATTTTTCATGTATGCTAAAGAAGTAAGTAATCGAGCAATTCAATTTAGAATAGAATTTCAAGACAACGACCAGGGCGATCCAAATGATGATGAGTTAATCCGCGGTACAATAACTAGTATAGTTAAACAATTAAGACCAACAGGGTCTTATGTATCCGTAGATTCACCAGCATACAGTACACAATCTGCATTATCTGAAGGAGATTAATAGTGGCTGTTTCAGTAGGTAGTTTAATTGATGGCGATGACTACGTCGGTTTAGTAAATAGACTTAACGCTGTATTAGGTAACGGCTCTGGCCAGACAGGATATGGCGAGACTGTTACATCTGCAGAAGGTTATCTAGATCAAACAACTACTAGTAATGATATTGATAATGCTGCATGGAATGCGCTAAGAGTAGATATCAATAAGGCTTTTAATCATCAATCCGGAGGAAGCTCGGGTATAAGCACTATCAACCAAGGTCACATAATTGGTGCTAATGCAACAGGAACATCAGTTACTAGAATTTCAGGAGACACATTTTCTATTAATTCTCCTGATAATGATGAAGGTGTTAACGATTTTGATAGCGCAATTGGTACTATTGAAACTAGTGCTAACAGTATTGCTGCAGGACAATTTTCTCTTACTTCAGGAAGACAAGGAGTTAACTCTTCGAGAACTACACAATGGGGCGTAAATGCTATTAACGTCATGGTGTATTCAGAACTTACTGTAGAGTTTGCAGGCGGTTATGACACAACAGATTCTAATGGTAATGTAGTACAAGCTAGTGCATTAGATCATCGTAGACATTTTTTTAATGCAGGTGGCGAAATTAGATTAAGTGCTGCACTTAGTGGTACAACAGCAAAAGACACAGACTGGGGCACAATGTTAGGTAACATGGGCCAAGTTATTTTTGGTAAAAATGCTACTACAAATGGCACAGGAACAGGCCGCGCAAGAGACGGATCAACTAACGTAGATAATGCCGGCGGCATTGAAAGTGCATTAGGTAATTATCAAGCAACAACCGGTTATCAATTAATATTCCAAAAGAACGGTTCTCAAGCAGAATACGCCGAAAACCTTGTAGCTATATATGTAAAACGAAACGCCGGTGGCAGTATACTAACATTCTTGTTTGAATTTTATGATTATGATTCGGGCGATAAAACAGGAACCGGACCTGGCGTCGACGAACCCGTATTAGCCAGCGGCGGAACACATACTTGTGGAATAGATTTAAAGCGTCCTAATGCCGCAAACGGAGTTAGTGTTCCAGAACCTGCAATGGCTGTCCAAACGGAATTACGCCTCACATAACACTTGACAAATACTTTTTCAGGCTATATAATATATATTATACCTGGAGAATTATATGGACGAAAGATTAGAACAAGCGTTAGACTTTTCAAACTACATGGTTACACTAAACAACCAGCGTAGAGTTATTCATGAACAATTTTTAGAAACTTGCGTACATTATTTAAATGGCGGCAAATTTTCTATAACTAGAGATTTGATTACTTTTTGTCAAACATTGCGAGACAATCAACAAGATAGTGCAATTTTAATTGATGACAATAATAGTCCTGTTGAAGTAGAAGATTTACAAAGTTTTTTAGATGAAATTTTAAACATCTATTTTACTACGTCATACGAATATCTTGATGAGTATAATAAAATTAAAAAGAATAGAAAAGTAGAAGGTCTTGTTAATTTATGAGCAAAGGTGTACTATTATTTGCACAAAACAATCATTCTATTGATTACATTAAACAAGCAATATTTTGTGCTAAAAAAATTAAAAAACACCTTGGCATACCTGTAGCACTTGCTACAGACAATTCTGATTATCTAAAAGCTACATATCCTTATTACGAAAAATACATTAGTCATGTAATAGAGCTAGATTGGTATGATTGCACACAAAAGCGTACATACCGAGATGGTACTATGAGCAAAAGAGATTTAGAATGGAGAAACCATGATCGTGCAACAGCATATGATATAACACCATTTGATGAAACTATAGTAATGGATACTGATTTTATTATTGGAAACAATAGTTTATTAAATGCATTTAATACAGATCAAGACTTTTTAATATTTCGACATATAACAGATCTTAACATGGATAGACCAGACGAATATAGGTTTAACAAAATTAGTGATCGAAGTATAGATATGTATTGGGCTACAGTATTTTATTTTAAGAAGTCAGAAAGCATGAAACGGTTCTTTGATCTTATAACACACATTAAGGATAATTGGAATTTTTATAGACTTACATATCAGATTGTAAATAAAACCTATAGGAATGACTTTGCATTTAGTATTGCGATACACATACTAAATGGTTTCCAACGAACTAATTGGCCAAAAGTTTTACCAGGAAGACTATGGTTTACTAGTGATGCAGATGTACTAATTAAATTAGAAGATGAAACTTATACTTTTTTATTAGACAAAAAACATTGGGTAGGACATTATCATGCAGGTTCTATAAAAGATGCAAACATTCATATTATGAATAAATTTGCATTAGATAGATTCATTGACGAGGACTTAGTAAATGAGTAAAGGGTTTTGTTTATTAGCACAGAATAATTCTAACACAAACTATATTCGCCAAGCATATGCTCTTGCCCTTAGTTTACATCTATATAATAAAGATCAAAAAATTAGTTTAATAACTAATGACGATGTTCCTACTGAATGGCAAAGTGTATTTGACCAAATTATTCCTATTCCTTGGGATGACAACGCTAACGATAGTGATTGGAAAATACAAAATCGTTGGAAAGTATATCACGCTAGTCCGTATGATGAAACTATTGTTTTAGAAGCTGATATGATGTTTACATCAGATATAACTCATTGGTGGAAAGAACTTGCAAAGCGTGAACTATTTGTTGTTAGTAATGTTAGAACATATAGAGACGAAGTTGTAACTAATAGATTTTATAGAAAAACGTTTGATGCAAATGAATTACCTAACTTATATAGTGCTTTACACTACTTTAAAAAAGGTGATACAGCAAAAGAGTTTTATAATCTATTAGAAATTATTGTAAACAATTGGGCTTTGTTTTATTCTAAGTACGCACCAAACGAATATCAAAAATGGTGTAGCATTGATGTGTCAATGGCAATTGCTAGTAAAATATTAGGTAACGAGAAAGATATTACTGATCCTAATAGTTTTATTACATTTACACATATGAAACCACTTGTACAAGGATGGTATAATAAACCTGAAAAATGGACAAAGGTTACTGGGAAGTATTTTACTGAAGGTAAACTATTTTTAGGAAATTATCTGCAAAGTAGAGTACTACACTATGTAGAAGATGAATTCCTAACAGATGAACTATTAGAGAAGATGGAAAATGGAACTACACTTTTACCTTAATTTTAAGGATGAGACAGGCGAAATTTGGAAACTAACAAATGAGTTAGATACCTCTACGCAATACATTGAGATTGATAGAGAAACAATGTTAGCATTTGCCAATGAAGATAAGAAGATGGAAGACTATATGGTTATTCCGTCTAGTGACAAAACATTAAAATATGAAATTGTTCTTAAACATAAAGACTTAGATGCGTTTGATGTAGATAAGAGTGTTCATCATCTTCCAAAGGTAACTAGTATAGATACTAATAATGCATTTGTAATACAACAAAATTTAAACAGTGCAACTTGGACAATTAGTTTAACTAATGAACTTAGAGAATTGTTGTCAAGTACTACGTACTACAAAGATAAAAACCAATACATATATGTTACGCAAAAAGATAATCCAACAGTATTGTTAGATACTCTTGATATAAAAATGTATAATGTATTATATACAGAAAGTTTTGACATGATAGAACAAAATAAAAAGGTTGCTCAAAACCCTAATGTGAGTTTATACTGTGGTAAAGTTTTTGAAAACTATTTCCATATTCAGGAGACAGCATGAGTACCATAAAAGTAGTTGATCAAGATATTATCTTTTTGTCATATGACGAACCTAACGCCGAAAAAAATTATGCAGACCTATGTAGCAAAGTGCCATGGGCAAAACGTGTACATGGTGTAGAAGGTTCAGATGCTGCACACAAAGCATGTGCTGATTTAAGTGAAACAGAATACTTTGTTACTGTGGATGCAGATAATATTGTTGATCCAGAGTTTTTAAATCAAGAAGTTGATTACGAAGCATTAGGGTTGTCAGCAGAACATGTGTTTAGTTGGTGTGGCAAGTTGCATGTTAACGGACTAATGTACGGCAACGGCGGATTAAAGATGTGGACACGTAAGTTTGTACACAATATGAAAACACACGAACACTCGGAAGAAGGTGACGATCGTGGAAAAGTTGAATTCTGTTTTGACGACAAGTACTATCAGTTCAACGAAAACTTTAGTTTGTCTTATACAAATGCAACACCTTGGCAGGCTTGGCGAGCTGGCTTTAGAGAAGGTGTTAAGATGAGTTTGGATCAAGGATCTAAAGTAGACGACTTGCGTAAAGTATGGTGGCAAAACTATCAGCGTTTACTTGTTTGGAGCCAAGTAGGTGCAGATGTTAGACATGGTATATGGAGTATCTTAGGTGCAAGGCAAGGATGTTACTTAACAAACTGTACGCCTTGGGATTATGCTAATGTGCGTGATTTTGAATGGCTAAACAACTTTTGGGAAACAGAAGTAAAAGATGTAGATCCACTTGAAACATCTATTCACTTAGGAACTGAGATACTAAAAGGCACTGGTGCCGATATATCTACTACACCTCTTGATGAGCAACAAAGTAAGTTTTTTAAAAGTGTATATCAAAACACTCCAAGGATAATTAGGACTAGATGAGTAACGAACAGCGTATACAAATACTAGAAGAAAAACGTGAAAAGATAAACAACGTAAGTTGTTCATTCTGTACGGCTAAGTGGTTACAAACTACGCTACTATTACAAAACGGTTACAATCACAGTTGCCATCATCCTGCTCCACATAAGATTCCGTTGCATGAAATTAAAGCAAATCCAGCGGCATTGCACAATAGTAAATTTAAAAAAGAACAACGTGCTAAAATGCTTAACGGAGAACGTCCTAGTGAATGCGGTTACTGTTGGAAGATTGAAGACCTAGGTAAAGATTACTTTAGTGATAGACATTATAAAACAAGTGATACTTGGGCTTGGGATAGATTTGAAGATATTGCTAAAAGTAATCCACAAGACGATGTGTATCCAAGTTACTTAGAAGTATCATTTAGCAATGCTTGCAACTTTGCGTGTGCATATTGTTCACCTGAGATTAGTAGTAAGTGGATGGAAGACGTAAAGCAAAACGGTCCTTACCCAACTAAACATGGGGCACACAATTTAGATTATTTAGAACAAACAGGAAAAATGCCAATACCTAATAGAGAACATAATCCTTATGTAGAAGCATTTTGGAAATGGTTTCCTGATGCATTGCCGCATTTAAAAGTATTGCGTATTACAGGCGGCGAGCCTACTATGTCAAAAGACACTTGGAAGTTGTTAGATTACTTAGTAGAACATCCACGCAAAGGTTTAGACATTGCAATCAATACAAATGGATGTGTAGAAGATGTGTTAATTGACAAACTAATTTTAAAAGTTAACAAACTTGCAGAAGTAGGAGTTAAGGTTGACATTTACACTAGTTTGGAAAGTACAGGCGCACAAGCTGAATATGCCCGCGATGGCCTTGACTATTTTAAGTGGCTTGTTAATATAGATAAAATACTTAAAGAAACTAAAAGCACAGTTGCAATGATGACAACTATTAATATATTAAGTATTCCTAGCTTTCTTGATTTTGTAATGACAGTAATGGACTTCCGTAAGGAATACAATACTAGTTTTGATGTTAATAGAATACCACTAAGCATTAATATAATGCATTGGCCACCGCATCTACAGTGTACACTACTTGATGTTGATTATCGTACAAAGACAGCAAACACTATTGAAAAGGTATGCGAACAATGGTTGAAGTATTATACTAAAGAAAAATATGCTAGATTATATTTAGAAGAGTTTGATCAGATAAAACGATTGTGTGATTACTTGCGTAACACAGAACCAGCAATAGAACACAGAGCCGACTTTGTAAGATACATACATGCATACGATAAGAGAAGAGATAAAAACTTTGTGGAAGTATTTCCGCAATATGAACAGTTATTAGAGGAATGGAATGCCTAAAAAGCCTGAAGAAAATCTTCAACAATATAGAGATAGAGTTTTAGATAGCAAAAGTAAAAGTTTTTGCGGAGCAAAATGGTATAACGCTACTACATGGTTAGGTAGTGGAACAACAGCTAGTTGTCATCATCCGCCTGCACATCAAATTCCATTAGTTGAAATACAAGACAATCCGTCTGCAATTCATAATACTAAGCATAAGAAAGAAATGCGCCGTATGATGCAAAATGGCGAACGTCCTAGCGAATGTGAATATTGCTGGAAAATGGAAGATATGAAAAAAGATGCTGTTAGCGACAGGACTTTTAAAAGCATTATCTATTCAGATGAACAATTACAACAAGCATATGAAGCAGATGCAAATGATAACACTAATCTTAAAACGTTTGAAATTGCGTTTGACAGAACGTGTAACTTAGCATGTAGTTATTGTAATGCAAGTTTCTCAACTACGTGGGCTAAAGATATTAAGAAGAATGGCGAGTATACAAACTTAGTTAGTGACGGTGCTGGCGCATTTAAGCAAGACGGTAGTTGGACACAGCCTTACAAAAATGATGAAGACAATCCATACATACAAGCATTTTGGAAATGGTGGGAAAGCGGTCTAGCAGATAGTTTAGAAGAACTACGTGTTACAGGTGGCGAACCTTTAATGAGTGGAAACACATGGAAGTTGTTTGATTGGTTTAACGCACAAGATACTGATATGCGTTTTGCTATTAACAGTAATCTAATTGCTAAAGATGATATTATTGATAAGTTAATTCAAAAAACTCAAGGTATGAAACATTTTGACTTGTATACTAGTTGTGAAGCAACAGGCGCACAAGCTGAATACATTCGTGATGGGTTAGATTACGAACAGTGGCTTACTAATATTAAGCGTATGCTAACAGAAGGTAATTGTAATAATATTAATATTATGATGACTATTAACAGTTTGTGCTTGTTTAGTATTACTGACTTTTTAGACGAAGTATACAAACTAAAAGAACTTACACAAAGTAGAACACCAACTGTAAGTCTAAATCTATTACGTTTTCCGAGCTTTCAAAGCCCATTAGCACTACCTAATCATATTAAAGATTATTTACATAATCAATTTAGTACATGGTGGGAAGCACATAAAGATGATATTGGATGGCACGAATTTGAAAAAGCAAGTATTGAACGTTTGATAGATTACTTGGTAACTGTAGATGCTCCACATAGACGCACAAGTAACCCTACTACATTATGGCGTGATTTTAAAACATTTTATCAACAGTATGATGTACGCAGAAACAAAAGTTTAAGTGTATTTCCTAAAATACTAACAGATTGGGTTGATAGTATTCCAGATACTGATGCAAGCATTATGGAACTTGCTGAAAAAGAAGGCTGGATACTAAAACCCAGCTCGAGGAATATTGATGATCCCCTTGCGTCCTACGATTAATCTGTATTACGATAAAATTATAGATGAAATGCCAGTACCTAATGGCGTAACTGACTACAAGTTTAGTGGTGACACTTACAGAATTCCTATGAATAGGTCTAGAGTGTCACCGATTAATTTTATTACAATATTATTTAATACACTACGGGTACTAAACGTAGAACGAGTTAACTTATTCTCCGGCAATGAAACAGCAAAGAACTTATTTTATCCTTTAGAATTAAATGCAGGCACCTCTTGGTATGATGCTGAATTTGAAGACTATATTCCTATTAAGTCTATTAATAAAATTAGAAAAGGAAAAATGAAGTTATTGATATTTGCTCCAAGATTAGCACACGACTATAGCGTTATGTGGAAACTACGTACAAAGTTAGATATGCTAGGTAGCAAAGGTATTACACGAGATAAGATTTATATTGTATTAGGAGATATAAGTAGGTCGTATAGAAAATGTTTTGATAATCCAAATGTATACGGAATTGACTGGTGGCAAATATATGCACAATTAGCTTATAAAAGTAGATACGGTCAAGAAGATTATTTCTGGGCTTTTAGAGACCCAACATTTCATGCCTTATTACCAGAGGAATATGAAAAAGAAGATTTTAAATTTGAAAATTGGCAACCTAAGCGTATATTTACAGCACTTACTGGTAATAGAGCAATACATAACACAGCATTGATAAGTGAACTAATATATACAGGCCTTGATGCACATGGTGAATATAGTTACAATTTAAATGGCGACTTGACTCCTAAAGATTATGATAATTTTAGAATAATTGATAAAACTCGTAGTGACGATTACATTGCAAAAAAGAAAGAAATAATTAATAGTTTAACATATGTAAAGAAACTTGATAGAACTTTAACCCAAATTAGTACTCGTCCGCTAAACATTGACAAGTCGTACTACGAAGATAGTCTTATTACTATTGTTAGCGGTTCTTTTTCTCCTATGTTTGATCAACACTACTTAGATGAAATTGATGTATGTGCGCCCGGCTTAGGAATATGGAGACAAATAGCCAAAGGGCACCCACTCATGGCTCTTGGTTGTTTAAATACTATGGGATACCTAAGTGGCGAAGGATACTATCTTCCTAACCCAATTACAAACCAATTTTATGATAGAGTTTCAAAAACTCCTCAAAAAGTTAAGTTAATGTGTGAAAATATTAGTAGAATGGCAGAATATAGCGAACACGAAATAAAAGATAAGGTTGAAACATTAATACCTTACATGGACAAGAATAAACAGAAGTTTTTCAATATGAAACATCAACGCAAATTTGAAAAACTATTTGGAGAAATGAATTATGAATGATGATTTAAAAAATAGCCCAGGATTTTGTGTTGCACCTTGGATGCATTTACATGTTATTAATGATGGTAGATCGTTTGCATGTTGTCAAACACCGTTACGTGAAGAAAATAGTTTTGGTAATGTTAAGCATGAAAAACTAATCGACATTGTAAATAGCCCTCGTGCTAAAAAAATGCGTAAAGATATGCTAGACGGAAAGCCGTTGCCTAGTGCATGTGAACGTTGTGTTTCAAAACAGCAGAATAACCTAAATACTATGCGTACTGGATTAAATTCTAAATGGTTTGACGAAACAAAAGACCTAATCGCAAGTACAGCAGAAGATGGTACGCTGTCAGAACTACAACTAAAATACTGGGACTTTAGATTCAGTAACTATTGTAACCTTGCATGTACAACTTGCTCGCCTTTGTTTAGTACACAGTGGTCAAAAGACTTTCAAAAGTTACATCCTGGAGCAGACAAATATAGTGACACACAATTAATTGATCTTAAAGAAGCTAATGTATTCTGGGATGATATCGAAGAACATCTTGATACTATGAAAGAAATACACTTTGCTGGAGGCGAGCCGTTAATTATGCCTGAGCACTGGCGTATACTTAAAATGCTTGAAGAAAAAGAAAAATTTGATATTGACTTACGTTACAGTACTAATGGCACAACATTAGGAACTAAAAAACAAGACGTAATGGAAATGTGGAAGAAATTTAATTATGTACATCTAAGTATAAGTATTGACGGAGAAGGTGATGCATTTGAACATATACGATATAAAGGCAAGTGGGATCAAACACTAGTTAATCTTAAAAAGATTAGAGCTAGTCGTGCTGTTGATTACTGGTTCCATCCTACTGTCAGTATTCTTAATATATTTAGACTTACTGAACTGCATCACGAACTACACATAAATGATCTAATGCCATTAGAGTCAGTACATCCATTACGAGGGTTCCATATGGAAAATTATTGGGTTGATAGATTCCATATTAATCCTTTGTTTACGCCTGAGTATTATAGTATTACTGTGTTGCCAGAATTATTAAAAGAACAAGCTGCTGACAAGATTACAAAATATGGTAAAAAGTTAGAAGCTAATACAGGTATTCCATTTAGTGGCTGGCAAAATATTATAGACTTTATGTATCAACATGATAACAGTCATTTATGGAAACAGTTTAAGTGGAAGTCAAAGCAAATAGACGATATAAGAAATACAGATGTATTTGAATTAAATCCAGAGTTACGAAATGGCTAGGGGTTTTGAATTTACACCATATCTTAAAACCTCACCTGCTAACATAAAGACAGTTAGTGACCTTCGAGTGTTTGGCAAAGCACATCAAGTTTCTAAACAGCGACTTCCTTTTGTTAAACAAGGGTATGAGTTATTAGCATGTAACCAGGCAGAAGAAGAATTGTTAAATCCTAAAACTGATTGGAAGTATTATATTAATGAATATAATTTTAGAAATGAATGGAATTTAAATTCTAAGAAAGAAACAATAGGATTTTTTGGATGTAGTTTTACATTTGGAGAAGGCATTCATAATGATGATATGTTTGTTAGCATTGTTAGTGAAGCACTAGACATGAATCCCATAAACGTTGGTGTAGGTGGTGCTGGGTTAGAAAGAACTGCTAGAACATTTGCGTCAGCAGCTAATGTAATAAAGTTTGACTATGCGGTGTTAACACTTCCGGCTTGGACTCGACAAATGCATGTAACTAAAGAAGGAAAGTTAATTAATATTATTCCTTATTATCCTCATAACGATTTTGAAAAGTTAAATGAAATATATTCATCATTTGATGAAGACTTTTTTGTTAATCAAGCAATATCGTATGTTAACTGGATAGGCGATATTGCAACAGCAAATAATATAAAATTAATTTTATGCTCCTGGGATCATCCCTTAAATGAATTGTGTAAATTTATCTTTCCTAAAGATACAATTAAACCTTTTCCTAATATCGATGACAAGTGTGCAAGAGATAAAATGCACCCTGGTCCAAAGTCTCAAGCGGCACATGCGGAGCAGATTATAAAGGCATTTCATGATAGAGCTTGGGTTTAGAAATATCAATAACGATATTAAGTATATAAAAATTAAACCAGACAATACTGAATTAGCAAACGTATGGCTGAGCCAACTTGATAGGTTATTAGAAACACACCAACGAAAAATATTTCAAAAGAATTTTAGTTTGTTAGGAGTTCATAATAATAATAGAACAGTAGATCATATATGTAATGATTTAGATAGAAGTATTGCAACGATTAATTACTATAGTGATTACAAAATAGTAAACAACTTTGGTGCATTGCGTAATGAAAATAATCAACAATTACTAAATGACTTACATCATCATTTTGAAACAATGCAAGGACAACTTTGGAACCCCGGAAATGAATTAACAAAAGCAAATGGACATACTAGGTTAGCAATTTGTTATCTAAATCATTGCTGTCACGAGCTTGAAGCCTGGTACGAAACAACAGAGATTGCTGCTGACGGATATCGCAATGGTTATTTTTATTACAATCTACTAGGTATACAAGAGCGCATTGAATTAGAACCAAAGTTTAAAAAACAATTTACTAAAAATATTGAAGATGGAATGGTGTATCTGCACTATGCACAAACTGGCAAAACTTGGTACGAAGCATATCTCGATAATGATGATGTAGTTACAGCTGATGGTATTTCAGAACATCGTGTAATTAGTGGTGAATTTAATTGTTACTTTGGTACAGGGTATGAACTGCCATCAGACGATAAGTTTACAAGTTGGTTAGAGTCAAAAGGTGTTGATCCTAAAGATGAACAACTAGCACTAGGATATGCACCAGTTGGCAAAATACAAAATCTACCTGACTTAGAAGCCCAAGAATTTTTTAAAGAGTATACAGACTTTTATAGTATTGAATTTAATCGTAAGCGTATTGAGTATGACTTTAGACACAATGATGATCATTATGTTAATCTTCTAACAGAAATTTGGAACAAGTGGGGACAATGAAATCATATTTAATTGACGTTGAACCTAGTAGTTTAATTTACTGGCAGCGAACCTATGAGCTTCCATCTCTTATTAAAAACTTTTTTTCTAAAGGCATGCATAAACACTTTCCTTATTTTAAACATTTTGAAAATACTAAACGGTATTTGAATTACCAATCTCAACTAGGAGTATATACAAAGTGTGTATGGTTAACTAACGAGTATATTACTAACAACAGTCAATTTAAAAATCCTTTATCTTTAACTTGGAACAAAGACAAACAGTTATGGATTGTACATCCAGGCGGACATAGGTCAGTAGTACAATATTATTTTCCTACTAAAACACTATTAGGAATTACTAAAGAAAAAGTAAACGAATACAAAGAAAAATTTTCAAACATTGAACAACTGCAAAAATTTGTCAATGCAGAAGTAACTGATACTAAAAACGGTTTATTTTTTGATACACACGATCAATACGATCAAATAAATAAAATGAGAAAGCAAATAATAAAGTTTTATAGAAATACTAAAATTACTTCTAATTTTGATTTGACAGAGTTTGGATACAATCGCAATATAGTTGATGATCCTAAACAAAATGTACATGTTACTATAGAAAATAGTACTACAAACTTACAAGCTATTAGAGCTTTACTACTGTTACCTACATTTAAAACTTTTAACAATTATGGAGTTAAAATTGAGCGTACCTGATTTAGAACGTGCAGTAGTTGAAGTATTCGGCGGCTGTAATTACAAATGTCAAATGTGTCCACAGACTACCGGAAGAGGTAAAGAATGGACTCGCAAGATGCCGTTTGAAATGTTTGAAAACATTTTAGATCAATTGCCAGGTAAACCTGTAATTAACTTAGAAGGTTCAGGCGAACCAACAATGGCAAAGGATTTACCACGTTACATTGAAGCATGTACTAAGCGTGGCTTGCCTAGTTTTATGTACAGCAACGGAAGTTTCTTTAGCGGACACTTTATGCAGGACTGTATTGATGCAGGACTGAGTTTTGCAAGATTTAGTTGTATAGGCTACGACAAAGACAAGTATAAAGAATGGATGTCTATTGATAATTTTGAACTACTGAAAACAAATGTTATAAAGGCAAAACAGTATATTAAAGAAACTAACAGTAAGTGCGAAATCAGTAGTTATCATTTAATACTAGATAATAATCAAATAGAATATGAAGTTGATCAATATAGGAATAACTTCATAGGTCCTACAGGTACAATAGGATACATATGGAAAATGCACAATTGGAGTGGTAATTATCAGCCATTGTATGTGCGTGATCCTAGTAAGCGTAGAACATGCGGTAGGCCGTTTGCTCCAGAGATTACAATACGTTCAGGTGGAATTGCAGGATTAAAAGGTGCTGTTACTCCTTGCTGTCAAACAATGGGACCACCTAATGAAAGTAAAAGTGTACTAGGGCATATTGAAACCACTAGCATAGAAGATATTTGGTATGGTGATGCATATAATAAGTTACGTAAAGATCACGAAATGGGAGACTTTCCGGACTACTGTCAAGGATGTGATTTCTTATATGAAGATCCTGAAGTATTAGTTTGGTCAAATGACAAAACAGCAAGTACAGATCATATGTTAGGTACAAACTTTAGTTTGCGTGACTTTATGATTGACAAGAAATAGAAAAGATTGTATAATATATAGATGTATGATATCGTATTCATAAGTTATAATGAGCCTAATGCAGATGCAAATTGGGAACTAGTAAAATATAGGTTTCCAAGAGCAAAGCGTGTTGATGGCGTAAAAGGAATTCACCAAGCGCATATTGCCGCCGCCAAGAAATGTTTTACTAAAATGTTTTGGGTTGTAGATGCAGATGCAAAAATATTAGATAGTTTTAAATTTGATCACAAAGTTGATGAGTACGATTTAGAAACTGTACATGTGTGGCGCAGTCGTAATCCAGTAAATGATTTACTATACGGATATGGCGGAGTGAAGTTGTTACCACGTAAACTTACACTAAACATGGATACAACAAAGCCAGATATGACTACAAGTATTAGTGAGTATTTTAAAGCAATGCCTGAAACATCTAATGTTACAGCATTTAATACAAATGAGTTTGAAGCATGGAAGGGTGCATTTAGAGAATGTACTAAACTAGCAAGTAAAACTATAGACAGACAAAACGAGGATGAGACAAATGAAAGATTACGAGTTTGGACAACAGTGGGAGAAGACCGTCCCTTCGGCGAGTACGCTATTAAAGGTGCTATTGCTGGCCGGGAGTATGGGCTTTCTAGCGGCGTTGATATTCGCTTAATAAACGACTTTGATTGGTTACATGAACAATTTAAACAGTTATGATTAGAGAATACTTAGATAACATAACAGCATTACACATTGAGCTTACAGATAAATGTCAAGCAGCCTGTCCTATGTGTGCTAGAAATATACATGGCGGAGCAGACAGGCCATTTATAAAAAATGCTGACATTACTGTTGAACAATTTAAACAGTGGTTTACTCCTGCCTTTTTATCCCGTCTAGGAAATTTTTATAGTTGTGGCAACTATGGTGATCCTGCGTTTGCAAAAGATTGCTTAGAAATATACACATATGTTAGAGAATGTAATCCGCAGGTAAGACTAGCATTGCATACTAATGGAAGTTTAAGGACAACAGATTGGTGGCAATCACTTGCAAAAATAATACAACCTAATGGACAAGTTATATTTGCTGTAGACGGCTTTGCTGGTAAGCATGAACTATACAGACGTAATACTAAGTTTGAAAAAGTAATTGAAAGTATTAAAGCATTTGTCCAGGCTGGCGGCGATGCAAGAGTAGATAGTTTGGTATTTGCACATAATGAACATGAAACAGAAGAATTAGAAAAGTACCTATTAGACTTAGGTGTTACTGAAGTAAACTTTAAATCTACAAAAAGATTTTATAACCTGGGCAACTTTCCAGTGCAGAACAAAGATGGAAGTCATGCATACGATTTACACCCAGCAACTTTGCCAGAATGGAACAATGGATTTAAAGGTGATATGGCAAGATTTTTATCTCCTGACGCTGTAGAACATATAGTTAATACTTCAACTGTAAAACCACAGTGTGTTAGTAAGAATGAACTGTATGTTGATCCGTACGGCAACCTATTACCGTGTTGTTGGATAGGAAGCGACTGGATAGAAGAACCTATTAATGGAGATATGGTATTACAAAAGTTACGTGATATAACAGTTAAAAACAGTCAAACAATAATGACAGATGTAGGTGTACCAAATTTAAACAATGCTAATATAGACAATACACTTGCAAATCAAAGCATGTGGGAAAAGTTAGAATCGTATTGGGTAGGAGAAAATAAGTGTATTACTTGTGTGAAAAACTGTTCTGGTGCATTGTATGAACAATAGCTACAATCAAATACCATGGCAAGATATTACCGAGTTTGGCCAAAAAACCCTCCTAAAGGGCCATCTTTTCACAGTTTCGTGGATCCTGGCTAGATTTTGTAATTATTCATGCAGTTATTGCTGGCCATACGCTAGATCTAGTACCCCTGACCACCAAGATCTAGAATTGTACTTAAAGACCCTAGATAGTATCAAAGCACAGGCTCGTGCAAATGGCTTTACAGACTTCCATTTTAGTTTCTCAGGAGGCGAACCTACAGCATATAAATACTTTAATAAAGTAGTTGAGTATTATGCTAATGATGAGCTACCGGAATATCAAAGCATACACATGACAACAAATTTAAGTCCAGGACAAAAATGGTGGGCTAATTTTATTGACAATACTCGGCATCTAAAACGCAGAAGTATAACAGCAAGTTATCATGCAGAGTTTGCAGATGAACAAGAGTTTGGAGATAAATGTCTCCAACTAATAGAAGGAGGAGTATATGTTACAATCAATCAAGTTATGGTTCCGGAAATGTTCGAAGAGCTTTACGAGCGTCTGGAACGATTTGCCGCCAGAGGTATTAACGTCACTCTCAAGCCCCAGTCCGATCCTACCGCCTCCTACGTGGTACATGGATATAGTGAAGACCAAATCGCAAGAATGCAAACCGGATTCCCACAACAAATCAAAGGACAAACGATTGCACAAATTGAACTCAAAGATGCTCAAGGAGTAACTTACGAGTTAGATCAGGCAGAACGCTTTAATGCATTTGGATTTAATAAGTTCAAAGGCTGGACTTGTAATGCAGGCTATCAAGGATGCGTTATACGTGAGAACGAAGTTAAACGAAGCTATAGTTGCCATGATGAACCCTTAGGCACGTTAGACGGCGGATTTGAGCTGTTTAAAGCACCATCTAAATGTATTACTAATAGTTGTGTTAGTTCAGCAGATTCAAAGTTGCCTAAGAAAAAATAATGTGGACATTTTTTAGAAAGAGATATAAAAAGAAATTAGGTGATACACTTTGTTTAGCAAAGTGGACACAGTCTAACATTTATCTTGCGGCTGGTACAACACATAGTTGCCACCATCCGTTACCGCATAAAATACCACTAGAAGAAATACAAGCAGATCCTAGTGCATTACACAATACTTGCTATAAGAAAAAGCAACAACAACTAATGTTAGACGGCAAACGTCCTAAAGAGTGTGACTACTGTTGGCGTGTTGAAGACACAGGTGGTATTAGTGATAGGCTAACAAAAAGTTTTACTAGCTGGAGCCGCCCATTTTACAATCAAATAAAAGAAAATAATTTAGATGCTCCTAGGTATCTTGAAGTAAGTTTTGATAATACTTGTAATTTAAAATGTAGTTACTGTGGACCTACATATAGTAGCAAATGGGCAGAAGAATTAAAACAGTTTGGTTCTTGGCCTAATCATCATCAAGGTAATAATAGTAATATTCTTGCTAGAGAACACAATCCTTACGTAGAAGCGTTTTGGAAATGGTGGCCGGATTTATACAAACAGTTACACACATTTAGAATTACCGGCGGTGAACCTTTACTAAGCAAACACACATATAAAGTTTTAGACAAACTAATAGAAGAACCTAATAAAAACCTAACATTAGGTATTAATACAAATCTTTGTGTGCCTGACGATATACTAGATAAATTCTTTGAAAAAATAAAACGTGTAAAAGTTAAGAAGTTAGTTATTCATACAAGTTGCGATACGTTTGGTCCAGCTGCTGAATATGCAAGGCACGGATTTGATTATCACAAATGGTATCAAAACTGTGAAAGAATTAAACGTGAGTTACCACATGCAGAAATAGATATTATGGTAACTTATAATATATTCAGTGTTACAACATTTGATACGTTTTTATATGATGTACTAAGACTAAAACAAACATCCTGGCATAAAAGAAACAAAGTAAAAATAAGTATAGGATATTTAAGAAACCCAGAACAACTTTCTATTTGGGTGTTACCAGAAGAGTTCTCTGCTTATATACACAAGCAACTTGAAATTATGCGTAATCATAATTTTACTAGTACAGAAGTAAATCAGTTAGAACGATTATTGCCATTAATGTCCACAGGAAATAAAAAGTTACAACAACAGTTTAAGGCATTTGTAGACGAACACGACAAGCGGCGAGGTACAAATTTTCTTAAAAGTATTCCTACTATGCATTTATTTTATAATAGTATATAGAATCTAAACTACTAAAATCAAAATATCTATCTAATAAATACTTACTACAGAGGATTCACTTATGAAAAAATTGTCCTGGAATCATAAAATAAAATTTTTCCAAGCATTATGTTATATTGGCGGCCCATTAGTTCTTATTTTTAATTGGAATGCTCAATATTTTTTATCTAGCGTACTAGGATTTTGGCTAATTGTACATTTAGGCATTTCTGTCGGTATGCACAGATGGGCGGCCCACAAGTCTTTTCAGCCACGTAATAAACTAATTGAACTTATTTTACATTTTCTTATTGTAATTAATACAGTAGGCTCTACTATTACATGGGCAGGTACTCATAGATTACATCATAGAACCGCTGATACTGATGACGATCCTCATCGCATTGTAGGACAATCGTTTTTTACTAAATTAAAATATTGGTTTAATTATTGGCCTGCGCATTATGTTCCATTAAAATCAATTTCAGATTTAACTAGAGATCCAATGCATAAGTGGTTCCATAGACACTATTTTAAAATTCTTATCACTTACATGGCTGTACTAGCTCTTATTGATATTAACTTATTTTTATACGGATACATTGTTGTTACTATGTTTAATATACACTGGATTTCTTGGATAACAGTAGGCGCTCATATTTTTGGTCATAAACAAAATGATACTAAAGATAATTCTAAAAATACTTTTATTATGGGATTGCTTATGTGGGGAGAAGGATGGCATAATAACCATCATCACAGACCAGGATCGTATGCGTTTGGATGGAACTGGAAGCAACCTGATATTGGCAAACATATTATTAAACTAATAGCCAAACCAGAATCACTGAGGCATGCAAAACAATGACACACGCAAGACAAGTACAGTTTACAGCATTAGCAAATCACATAATTGCAATAGCAGGTATTGCATATGTAATATATACTGGCCAACTACATTGGTTACTAATAGGATTAGCTATGTTTGGTGTTGTTATGATTATGAGTGTTAACATAGCATTGCACAGATTTATTAGTCATAGGAGTTTTAAAACAGGCCCTATACGAGAAAAATTCTTAAAATACATATCAATTATTTCAGCATTTGGATCTCCAATATCTTGGTCAGCAATGCACCGATATCATCATATGCATTCTGGATCACATGAAGACAACCAGTCTCCAAAAAATATTGGTTATATCAAAGCCTGGCTTACACTATACGACAACGTTCGTATTCCGCCAAGAATTTTGAGAGATGTAATTAAAGACAAAGATGCTCAATATATTCACAAACATTATTTTAGAATACTTTATACATATGCAATTATTTTATTTTTAATTAATCCATTGTTAATGGTATTCGTATTCAGTCTTCCAGCAGCATGTTGTTATCAAGCCGCTGGAGCGTTTGCTGTTATACCACATTCAGATAAATTTGGTTATAAAGTATTAGATTCATTAAAAGATGATGATTCAGTTAATAGTCCACTTGCTTCTATTTTAAGTTGGGGCGAAGGTTGGCATAACTATCATCATACACGCCCTAGTGATCACAGACACGGTCATTACTGGTGGGAAATAGATCCCCCGGCTTGGATTATCGAAAAGGTATTTAAGGTCTCGTGATAGATGCTACTTTAGAAACAAACGAAATTAAATTATGGATTTTTGATTACGATAATGACGAATGGGAACGTGTTAGAAATTTATGTCTTGAAGAAGATAATTGGTTAAGAGAAAACTATCTTCCGCATCGTTGTAAAGTATCAGATCACAAAGTATTTTTTATAGCATACTATCTTGACGGAAGGCCTATGATGTTCGGCGGCATTAAAGAATATACTAATAATGTTGCTAGAGCGTTTAATAGAATGTATGCATTTCCTTATGTACGGTCAGTTAGAAAATTTAAACATCATCATGGTATAATGATTAATACAATATTGCCTGCAATGGAAAATGCAATTGACAAAGAGTATGGGTTGCTATTTGTAAGTATGCAAATGAGAGAACGTTCATATAAAGGCAATCAAAAATGGTGGGAGTTTTGGAAAAAAAGTTGGTTTACATGGGCACCTAATTGGAAAGACTTTAATGGATTAGTGCAAACATATCCAGCTGATAATGCAACATGCTATCAAAATATTGTGTATAGAGAATCAAGCACATTCTCTTTCAACGACTGGGACTCTAATACTATTTCATATGATGAATATGATAGGAAGTTTACAGATGTATAACATCAAACTAGATTATGATTTTGATATATTCTTAGCCGCAGATTATAGTATCCATGAAGGTAGTTGTATTGCACATCAAGTACACGAGCTAACTGATATTCATGCAGACTATGGAGGCTTCCCGGATAGTTACGATAGCGAAAATACAAAAATACGTCAACTATGGTGGGATAATACACAAGTAAATTTTGATACTCTTGCTCAACAACTAAGCATGGAAGTTATTACTGTTAGCTCGATACTACAGCCACCAGGTAATACTATTCCAATACATCGAGATACATTTTTTCAAATCAACAAACAGTATCCTAACGATCCAAGATTAAAAGTACGTGCTAATATATATTTAGAAGATTGGAAAGTAGGCCATTTCCTACAATATCAACAAGAAGATAAAAGTTGGCATAATAGTACACATTGGAAGCAAGGTGAAGGATGGATGTGGGATAGTAAACATTTACACCTTAGTGCTAATGCAGGAATGTCTCCTAAATATACTTTACAAGTTAGTGGGTTCTTAAATGAGTGGTGATATAGTTCTATGGTATGATGATTTAGAAGAAAATAACTGTGTAATTGAAAACGCTGTTTATTTAAATAGATCTATTTTAAAAAAGCTAACACATAACAATATTAAGTTTTCTGTAAGACAAACATCTGAAGAATTAGATAATTCAAAAACTAATGTTTATGTAATTGAACTACACAATGTACACGCAGGTGTAGATATATTTTCTAAAATACCTCAACATACTAAAAACTTGTTTAAAGCAGGACTTTCTGTTATGTTATATTATCCTAGAGAAGGTCACTCATTAGAAGAGTGGTTCGTAAATATACATAACAACTTACAAAAAAATAATTTACTAGATGCTAATATATTATTTGTATTCGGTGACTATGATATAGAAGTTAATTATGCGTTGTTCTTAAACAAATATAAACTTGATAGTTTTGTTACTCCAATCGCAATAGATTATTTTGCAGGTGATTATTTTGAAAATGTATCAGCATATAATACTTTTGATAATGTTGACGCAGACAAAAAATATGATTTTTTATTTTATAATGGTAAACTTAGACCACACAGATTATATGCTGTAGCAGAACTTGCTCGTTTGCGTATTTTAAAAAGGAACTTAGTTAGTTTAACAGCAACAACTCATACCTCTGGTTTATCTTCATTAGATGATTGTTTAAGAGTTTTAAAACAAGTTGGCTTAAAAACAAAATATATAACTAACTTTGCAAGGTCATTTAAGCCAATTATTTTAGATATGCCTTCTGATAAGTTTTCTCAAGATAGTATACATAATACAGAGCTATGGCACTATACTGATACATTTTTCAGTATAATAAGCGAAACTACAATAGACAATCGATTTATTACAGAAAAAATATATAAGCCTATGTTAAATTTACATCCTTTTATAATTATTGGTGCACCTAGGATACTTGAATTACTAAAAGAAAAAGGATATTATACTTTTGAAGAAATGTTTGATGAAAGTTATGATACCGAATTAGACCCAGTAGTGCGTATTAATAAAGTTATTAGTAATGTTAATAATTTTTCAAAAAAGACATACAAAGAAAAACATAAAATTTACAAATCAATTATTCCTAAATTGCTACATAATAGGAATCATTATTATAGTACAGCAACTACGTCAAGCGTAAATGAATTTTCAAAGATTTTTAAAACATTAGAGGAAAGCACATGAAGGTAGATATACAAGATGTATTGTTCTGGATGGATGCAATTCGAAACAGCGAAGACAAATACCGTACACTTGAAAGCTTCTGGAAAGGTCAAGTTAATAGTAAAGTTTGGTTAGCAACAGAGTTATACAGTGTAATATCTAAAACAAAACAGAATAGCATAGTCATATACGGTGGTTGGAACGGAGTGCTGGCAAGTATACTCTTTAACAGTCGCCTACCGTTAAACAGCATTACAAGCGTGGATATAGACCCTGTGTGCGAAGATATAGCAAACACAGTAAACAAGCGTCAAGAGATGCAAGGTAAGTTTAGTGCTGTAACAGCAGATATGTGCGAATACACTACTAATGCTGATGTAGTTATAAACACTAGTTGCGAACACATTACACAAGAACAGTACGAACAATGGTTAAACAATCAACCAGATGATGCACTAATTGTACTACAAAGTAATAACTATTTTAAACATGAAGAACATGTTCGATGCTCAACAGATTTAGATGATTTTATAAAAATGTCTAACATCCAGGTCCTGTATAGTGGAGAGTTAGAAACGCCTAAATACAATAGATATATGGTAATAGGAAAGAAAAATTAATGTCTGACTTAGAAAAATACCAAGCTGAAATAGCAAAAGTAAGTGGCACTGAAACATTTTGTATACTGCCTTGGATACACTTTGCTACTAGACCTAATGGCGATATGCGTTTATGTTGTTCGTCTAATGCAAGTGGCGCTGGCGGAGATCACACGGTTGGACTTGTTAAAATGGAAGATGGCAAGCCAGCAAACTTTGGTAGAGAAACACCAATGGAAGCATGGAATAACGACTACATGAAAAGTGTACGTACAACTATGCTTGATGGTAAAATACCTGCAAGTTGTACAAAATGTTTCCAAGAAGAAAAACAAGGTGTTGTAAGTAAACGTGTTTGGGAAACAGGAACTTGGCACCAAGACGACAATGGTGTAGACATACCTGAACTTATTCGTCAAACAAAAGAAGATGGTACAGTACCAGAAAATTTAAAATATTTGGATCTAAGATTAGGACATACATGCAACATTAAGTGTGTAATGTGTAGCCCGCATGATTCAAGTAAGTGGGTTGCAGACCATAAAAAACTTATTCCTGTACTACAAGATCCTGAAGTTAAAAGACAAATGCAATGGGATCGTAAAACTTTTAATAATAAGTGGCACGAGAAAGATACCTTCTGGGAAGAAATGTATGCACAAATTCCTAACCTAAGACAAGTGTACTTTGCTGGAGGCGAGCCTCTAATGATTAAAGAACACAAGATGTTTATTGAAGAAATATTACGTCAAGGATATCAAGATAAAATACTTCTACGTTATAACTCTAATGGATTATTAGTTGACGATGATCTAATTGAAATGTGGAGCAAGTTTAAAAAAGTTAAGTTTGCTATTAGTATGGATGCTAGTCACGAACGTGATGAATACATACGCTTTCCTACAGACTTTGAAACTGTAGAAAAAACTCTACATATGCTTGACAACACTCCTGACAATATACAAACAAGTTTAGCAACAGCAATACAAATATTTAATGTGAAGCACTTGCCCGACTTTATGAAGTGGAAATTAGAAAGCGGATTTAAAAAGCTAAACAGCGGAACACTACCAGGTGGCGTACAAATGGGCGGCGGTCTAGTTAATATGCATTTACTATATATTCCTACTTTTCTTAGTATACAAATACTACCGGAAGAAGATAAACAAGAAGTTAAAGAACGTTTTATGGATTTTAAAGACTACTTGTGGAACAACTATAGACAAGATGACGAATATTGGAAACATAATCCTTATGGCTGGAAACGTTGGGAAGCTGTTCTTAATCACATGAATGCACAAGACAATAGTCATTTACTTCCGGGCTTTAAAGAATATACAAATAAACTTGATAAAATTCGCAACTTAAATGCTGCAAAAGTATTTCCAGAGTTAGCACATTTACTATGACAGATCCTATAAACATAATAAACTTAGATGCACAGCCTACAAAAATAGTAAGTCTGCAGCCTAAAGAAGTATTAGATATAAGATTCTGGCCTACAGATATATGTAATTTTAATTGTACCTATTGTTTTCCAGGAAGTAAAGACGCTGTTTATAGATATCCTAAAAATATTGAAACTGTAATAAAAAACTTTAACTTACTTTTTGATTTGTATAAAGATAAGCACAATAAGCAAAAGTTTAATATTAATCTTGTTGGAGGCGGCGAGCCAACAATGTGGCCTCATTTTAAAAAGTTTTGTGATGGAATTAGACAACATCACGATGTAGAACTTAAAGTTACTACTAATGGTAGTAGATCCTTAAGATGGTGGGAGCAAAACGGATTATCAGTTGATAAAGTTACACTAAGTGTTCATCATGAGTTTGCAGACATTGATCATACTATTAAAGTTTTAGATTTTCTTCATAGTTCAGGTACAATTTGTACAGCACTGGTACTTATGGATGCAGAGTATTTTGATAAATGTAAAGGTATAATAGATAGATTCCAAGAAAGTAAATATCCTTGGTTTATTGAAGCAAAGCCAATTGTAGACTTTGAAGGTAAAGATAGTTTAAGTTATACCGAAGAACAAAAGCAGTATATGAAACAAGATTTAAAGAGAATACCAGACTCGGATTTTGTATTAAACAATATGCATTTGTTTAGATCACATGATAGTATTGCTGTTTACAAAGATGAAACTATAGAGCCTAAGCGTACTAGTGATTATATAAACTCTGATACTAATTATTATAAAGACTGGAATTGTAATGTTGCTTTAGAGAATTTAGTTATTATATTTGATGGCACAGTAACTGGTAGTTGTAACGCTGAATTATTTAAAGACTATAACATAAATTTATTTGCAGAAGATTTTGAAGAAAAATTTAATAAGGCATCATTTAATTTATCAACAATAAAGTGTCCATTTGGAAAATGTTCTTGCCAGCCAGATACACATATTACTAAGTGGAAGTTTTAGTTAGGGGAATATCTGCAACACACGTACACCATTTACGTGTACATATAATAGGAGCAACGGGTGATTCAAAAGTTCCATTATAAATGTTACCAAGACTACCGCCTACTCGACATGTAGCACGATGTACATCACCATCCCAATTTATCATTAAACTTTCTATACCAGCATTACACTTCCAGCCTTCGAATTGATTTAATTTGTGTTTGATAATATCGTTGGCATGTATTTTAGTTTCTTGGTCCACTACACAGTTTGCCTTCACTGTTGCAGTTTTACTCAGTACCCATTCTAAATCTTTTTCTTTGTAGCGCATATCATCAAAATAATCACGTTCTTCTGCAGAAGTCCATCTTATACGTCTACACACATAAGGAATATTATGTCCTTCCAGCAAAGATGCTGATTCTCTAACTTGGTCCATATGTTTGTGATGCGCCATAAGATTGACTTGATACAGTGTATCTTTACTTTCCATATCAAGTAATTGAGAATACCTAACAATGTTTTCAGCAGCTCGACGAGTATGTTCATTGTCAAAGTGCAAACTAAACACCCATTGATCAACAGGCTGTTTGATATACCATTCTGCACTACGCAAGCCATTAGTTGTAACACTAAGCCACTGTAACCTTGCTCTAGCACATTCTAATATATCATTAATCTTAGGATGTACAGTAGGTTCACCGCCAGTTAAACTTAGGCGTATAGGCTTGCCAATTTTTTCTAATTCGTAAATGGTATTAACCATAACGTCTAAGTCAGTATGCGGACTAAAGTTATCGTGTATTTCCGCAGGACAATATGCACAATCTAAGTTACAGCGTTTGCCTATATTCCATTCTACATGTATAGAGTTTTGATGTCCCCATCTGCTTTCTATTGAGTGCATACTACACCTTTAACTGTCTTAAACATTTTTAGTTTTTCTATATCTACTTTATTTGCTAAATCTGCAACAGGAATCATACCTAGATTTAAATTTTTAAATTTAAAAGTTTGTTGTTTGATCCAAGAATTTAAATATAATTTTCTTAATAGGTAGGTTGCGTAAGGAGTAGTAGGTCCAAACTTAACCATGAAATCTGCACTATAGTATTCTTGTGGACGTACTCCTTCTGCAATACTGTCTTTGTCTTTAAAAACATCTAATACAGTTTTTCCTACTTGACAGTAGTTAATATAAACAGTACCATGTGTCCATCTAAAAGTAAAGTGAGTCATGTCTTTTTCAGTAAGATTAATTATAGGCCTATCTTTAAATGTAACAACTACTGTAGGATGATTTTTTGTTCTAGTTTCTGATTCTAATTTATGTATTAACACATTAAAACGTTGAACACATTCTTGTATTTCTAACGGAGCACAATTAAACCATTCTGTGCCTTTGTTAACATCTCCACGAAGTTCTTCAAAAAACTTATGCAAGTAGTTTAAATCTCCTTGAATATCAGTACTACTAGTACTAATACAACGGTCAATACAAACTTCATACTCGTTTACTTTAGCAATACACTCGTTAAGTTCAGATATAAGGTCGTGTGCGCCCCAGTTAGTAAACCTATCTGTTTCGTATAATTCGTAGTTTTGTAATAATTGAATAAACCATTTTTTAGCAATATCTGTACTTCTTACAGTAAATGGTATACTAACGTCTTCTTTGCCGTTTGTTAATATAAGGTTAAACATACGGCTTAAACTCTGGATTGGCACTAAGGAAATCTTGGTTACGAGTTTTGTCTAATCTCTTGTTGAATTCTATGCAATCGCCCCAGTGTGTCTTATGCATATCTTTTGCTTCGATAAAATTAATATTATCTTGTATCTGTTGTAAAGTTATTTGTTTAACAATGTCATGTTCTTTGACTAGTTTATAATCAAGTACTTTAGACTTCATTTGCTCTAGTTCGTTAACAACTTTTGTTTTTAACATTTGAGGTATAACTTGAGCACTTAGTGACATTGGATAATTTACTCTGTGTGAATAGAATACAATTTCCATTTCTTGTAAGAAGTATTCCATAACATCGCAAATTTGTAAAATGTTATTTGCTTGTACAGTAAATGCACCTACTACTCTACTTACATTAGGAAAGCTCTTAAATACTTTTACATTCTCTTCTATTTCACTAAACTTGCCATTGCCTCTGATATATTCATATACATCGTGTATACCGTCTATACTTACATTTACAGCAACACTTTTAAACTTAGGCCAATAGTCATGTATAGTGCGCCCGCCTTTTATGCCTAGTGTAGTACCGTTTGTAGCATATTTTATTTCTATGTTTTTACCATATGGCGCAAGCATGTCTAGTATCTTATAATGGTAAGGGTCCATTAACGGTTCGCCGCCTGCAAACTCTACACGTCTAAAGTAAGGTAACAGCTTTTCAAAACTTGCCCACCAGTTATCTGAGTTATCAAACGGACCAATATACTGTCCTGGTTTGTCTACTAGTGCATCAACAGTTGGTATAAGATAATTGTTTTCTTTCTTGTAAAATTCTGTTACTTGATCCCAATCTTTCCAACTTGTACTGTCCAAAGGATTGCACATACGGCACTTTAAGTTACATAAGTTATTGAGCTTAATTTCCATTGTAGGAAGTTCAAAAGGCATGCTGTAATCGTCGTCTAAAGCGTCTAATGCATCAGGGTATAAGTTGACCCTAGCTTCAGGTATTACCCCCGCTATATGACGCTGTCGTAAGCTCTGTACACCCTGATCTTCAAGGTCAAAGCACGGTTTACATACATCCGGACGTTCGTTGTTAAGTACTTGTTTACGTACTTCACGCATCTTATCGCCATTCCAAACTTCTTCTAAAGTTTCATTTTGAATCCATCCAATAGGCTGACTACGACAGCATACTTTGATAGCACCGTCTTCTCGTGTAGCTAATCCTGTAAAAGGATGCATACAAAATGTACAACTCTTATGCATTATCTATTCCCCATTGACGTTCTTTACACCAAAAGCAATCACCACATAGTGGCACAACCATGCCTGGCTTATATGTAGTATAATCCAAACCTTCAAACTCTCCTTCACAACTACGAGTAACATTCAATAACGATTCGATATTGTTGTTGTAATATTGTCTTATGATCCAGTTCTTTTTAGTATACACGAAAGGATGACAAATGTCAACTCCATTATGAACAAAATGTGGAGCAATATGTCCATGATCACGTTCTGCAACCTTGCCCGGAAAATCAACATCAGGATTCATATTTACTCCTGCATACAGAGCATCTAGGTTATGTTTGTGTGCAATATACTCGTTGTGTGAACGTAGTATAATTCTATTGCCCGGTTTCATTTTTCCGTATTCGTCTTTGATAAGGTATTCTGTAGGTTCTTCTAATTCAGGTGGGACTAAATTTTTATGTACATAAAACTTATGATCAAAGTTATCTTTAAACCATGCAACTACATTAT
>Ga0228674_1000191_pt1 | contig 47195 bp, 81 predicted proteins | sample 1D_rmetaG_FD_189054 | JGI IMG/M metagenome (GOLD analysis project Ga0228674, IMG submission 189054) | Seawater microbial communities from Monterey Bay, California, United States - 1D_r | ecosystem: Environmental > Aquatic > Marine > Coastal | place: USA: California | collected 2016-09-26
TGTCCCATAGTAGTTTTTTCATTGTGAATTTTTTAGCCATTACAATATACATCCAGCGGCTATTATTAGATTGTCCAACATCTCATTAGCCTTAGAACGAACAGCTAGATCATCAGCGGCATCAGAAATTGCCTTGGAGTGCTTTAAGTCACCCATAAGTTCTTTGTATTCATCCTCTGATAGTTCGCCGTTTTTAAACATATTGGTAAAGTTTTCTGCTTCTTCTGCCCAACCTGCTAGTTCTGTATGGTTGTTACCAACCCACTCTTTTAGTTCTTTCATTGCGTCCATATTATTCTCCTTGTTGTATAAACTTAATTATCTCTTTTGCGTACTGTTGGTGCTGTAGCGGCCCTGGATGTTTGTCATCAGTTCCATAATCAATCATTATAGTCAATAAAGTATCGGCATTCATCTGGCGGCTTAAATCTAAATAATTTTCTTCTCCCCCTAAGATAAATGATGACAGATGTATATCTAAGAAATTTACCAAATATAATCTAGCACCAATCTTACTACAATAATTAATTACCTGTTGTATCTGTCGCATAGCAATTAAACATTGGGTATTACTCCAAAAATACCCTAGATTATAATAATCACGTGCCTGCGGGATATCCAATGCATCACGGACAGCAAAAGATCTCAATTGATTATTATTAACAACATCGACCCTACCCAGACTAGTTAGCCCCCACACGACTATGTCACCTTTCTGTATGTCCGCTCTTAAAATTTGATCACTGGCGTCCCAAATAGATCCGCCACCTATAGCAAGATTAATCTCTTCTAAATCTAATTCTTTAGCAACCAAGTGTCCCCATCTTTCGTCAGTCTCTACTCCCATGGCACTTGACCAGCTACATCCAGCTACCCATAATGATGGTTTATTGGACTCCTTTGTTGCTCTTTTGTATGCGACATGTGCTATAGATTTTCTATATAATTCTTCCCAACCTGTTGATTTGTTTTTGTATTTAGATCGCAAGAGACTTGCAAGATGCATATACCTACTGTAATTTTCAAGATTAATCACGGTGTTCCAGGATAAATCTAAACATTCAATTGATTGGCAGTGGGACAGCAACGATTCCTCAATACTCTCTATCAGTAATCCACTGTCTTCTATGCTGGTATGGTAATCGTTAATCTCAGATGATGCTAGGACTTTTTTTAGATTCTTGCTTGTTAGCCATTCAGTATCAAGTTTTTGGAAGTCAAAGCTCTTAGAACCAATGTATAAAGTACCAATTGCCATTATCTAGGTTTAGCACCAATCACATTAGTGATAATAGTTGCGTTTTTCTCAATGAGACCAAATTTGGTAGTGCAGTAACCCATGCTAACAGTTTTCATATCAACATTATAGCGTTGGTCTAATCCTCTAACTATTTCTAGCAGTTCGCTAGTCATTGTTATAGTTTCTTCATTGTGCGGAATTGACTCTGCATAGTTTCTAAGTGACAAGGTATTACCCCACAGTGTTGATACTTGAGCATTTACTTCTGGTGTGCCACACTTACGAGCACCTAAATTAGCTTGTGTGCGAACTTCTACTGCTAACAAGTATTCGTTGTTGTCGAATCTAGCCATATCAAAATAGTCAACACTGGCGCATCCGGCCATTGACATAACTGCAACAAATAGTACTAGTAATTTTTTCATTCTTTATCCTCCAATATACAAACAGGAATAGGCTCCATTTTGTGTTGTGCTTTCTTTTGTATTGCTAAAAATTTAAATAAGTTTTGTTTTTCTTTAGAATCTTTGGGTTTTTCGTTTAGTTCTGCATACTTCATTGCTGTTTCTAATTCTTGATATGTCATGCCTAATTGTTTTTCATCTGTTCTTGCATCATCCCATAATCCGTCTGTGGGCTCTGCAGTAATAATATCTTCACTGACCCCTAACTCTCGACCCATATCCCATACTTCAGTTTTTAAACAGTCAGCTATGGGTGATATGTCTACGCCGCCATCTCCGTACTTGGTGTAGAATCCTACTCCAAAGTCTTCTACTTTATTACCGGTACCTACAACAATGCCTTTGCGATCTGTTGCTGTTTGATATAACGTCATCATACGTAAGCGTGAACGACTGTTAGCCAGGCCCAGAGCATTATCAGTTAACCATAGTTTTTCAAATGTTTCAAATGTTTCAGTAAGATCGATAGTGTCCCAATGCACGTTGTCAAAACGTTCTATTAATCTAATGCAATGATCTATTGAACGGTCGTGTTGATCCTGTCGTTGTCTTATTGGCATTGATAATACATAGGTTGGTATGCCTGTTAATGCACACAAAGTACTAACAACAGCCGAGTCAATACCGCCCGACACGCCCACTACTAGACTTTCTATTTTATGATTTTCAACATACTCTTTAATCCAACCACTGATCTTTTCTATACGGTCTTTGCTATTCATTGGTTGTTTCCTTGTGCAACCTTCTGTTACTATTAAACCATCGTTGCCATTGTAGGTATTTTACTTTGAGCTCTCTGTACTTTCCGTAGTTAACTGTTGTATTTTCTAATAAGTCTGTTAACTCTTTTGCATCCTCTGGTAATGGTTCTAACTCTTCTGGTTCTAATAATATTGGCTCAGGTGCTTCTGGAAAGTTCATAGTCACCGGAACTGTTGTAGATGCACATCCTGTTGTCAGTACTAAAAATAGTATAGCAATAATGAGGATACCAATACATTGTTTTTTCTCATCCATTAATCGGCACCTCCTTTGATGCTTTCGTTATACTGCTCAATAACATCTTTGGATAACGGTGATTCACCTGTCATGCCTTGATTGTAAATTGTTATAACTTCAGGACTCAGTTCACAGTTAGCATTTAGCTGTTCTTTAAGTCTCTCTATTTCTGCTAGAGTTTCTACAGTATCTTGTTTGATAATTTCTGTTTTAGTTTCGATCTCTTTAACTATTTTAATGTTTTCTTCTTTACTCTTGGCTTCAGCAATAGCAATCTTTTCTTCCATCTCTGCTATACGTTCACGATATTCCATTTCAACACCTAGCCCACCGTTGAAGTAAGCACCTGCCATGAGCAGTATAAATCCAATTATTCGTAACGGAAGATTATATTGTTTAACAAAAGGTGTGTATTTAAATAGCTGTCCTGCAAAAAACATAACAGCACCTACAATTAAAATTAAAAATGCGGCAGTGTCTAGCCAGCTAGTAGGTATTAGTTGTATGAACCAGAGACTCATAATAGTATTATCCTAATATTGATTTAAGTGTTTGTGGGCCAGCAATGCCATCAGCATCAAGTCCTTCACTTTCTTGATAGTGCTTAACAGCTCTGGCAGTTCCTGGACCATACATGCCGTCAGCGTCTAAGTCAAGTGCTTCTTGTAGAGCTTTAACTGTGTCGCCTCGTGATCCAATTTTTAATAGTGTGTCTGTATCGACCTCTTCATAATGCTCTACTGGAGCATCTCCTGACAATACTGCTATAGCCTGTTCGTAATGATGTTTACGATCTTCCAGGCCAATGGTGCCACCATTAATACGTTTAGTCATTGTAACAATGTTATCATCATCACAGTAACGATTAATGTTATTTGTATTCCAAAACCAGCATGCTGACTCAATAGCACCTGGTAGTGTTTCAATATATTCAATAGCCTCATCTACTGACATGTCTAAAGACTCAGCAAATGATGAATAATTATTCTTTCCTGTTAACTGTATAGCACCACGTCCTCTGTGTTTCCAGCCATCACCAGAGTCTGTATCACCATTGCCCATTCTATTAGCATAGATAACATTGGCAATCTTTTCAGGTTGTCTGTGATATTCTTCAGCGTCTCTGCCAGCACGTTTAAAGTATTTTGGAAACACTGCGTTCAGTGCTTTTGCTGAGTAGTTTAAGTTTTCTTTTAATACAGTAAAGCCCAGTGACTCGTGTCCACATTGTGCTATAAAGCCAGCGGCTCTGTTAACTGAGTTAATATCATACTTAGGGAATACGTCCGACAATGCTTGAGCCAGGCCTTCCGGATCGTTATTTTTAGGAACAATCTTGCGAATTTGATCAGCTGTAATCTCCATAGTACTTTCCTTTTTATTAGTTATGTACGTATTTATTCATCTTTTTTGCTGAAGTAACTTTTTAACCAATAATCAGCCGCGGCTTTGTGTGCATCTTCTAATGGATGCAAGTTCTTACTGATTTCAAATTTTTCTAATTGACTCCAGGTTAAAAATGTTGTGTAGAGAGGAAATCTTAATAGTTCATCTCTTATATCATTTTGTAAATTAACAACATAGGGTGGTGCATGATGAACAGGATCAAGCAATAGTTCATCCATGGCATGAAATACACAGGGAATGTTATGTTGTTTGAGATAATTTATTGTTGAGTGAATAATGGTTAAATCTTGCCATTTGTCCATAAGTTCACTTTGAAAGTACTTGTACCACAAGTTAGCGTAAGCATCATCTTCAGTGCCTGTGGGCCTAGCAGTTTGCCACTGCTTTTTAATAATATTAAAGTAGTCCCATCGATCTATCCAGGTCCAGTTAATAACATTAAGGCTGTCTTCTCGAGCATATGTTAGTACCTGTTGAGCTATCCAACTATTCCCAACGCCGGGCCGTGCATAACATTTATATTCTAGTTCAAGCTCCTGTGCTATTAATGCAGGCCAAGTTGATTGACTAGGATCAACTAAACTGTCTGACGGACAGTCTTTAAGATCACTGCCATATAAAAAACTATCACCAAATGCTCTAACGGCTTTCATACTGTCTGATAAATTTTACTAATTCAACAACATCATAGTCCCAGGTGTCTACAGTTAGTTGCACGTAATCAGGTTTTTCAAACAGTTTGTTTGTATTTTCATATCGTCCTTCATTGATAGTGTCTAACCAAATAGTAAAGTCTGCATTGAATGCACGCCTAGTGTCTTCTGTTGGACATACAAAGTCTGCTATAACATACCTGTCAGCACGCAGGACTATATCGCACAGTCTACCCATTCTAGTTGCTTGTTCAATACGATCAGCATCTGTAAAGCCCAGGTCTCTGTTAATATGATTGCGGATCTCATCTGCGTTGTACCACACGCACTTGAGTTTTTTCTGAAGTTGTTCTGCTAGAGTAGTTTTACCTGCTCCGGGTAATCCCATAACTAAGATTTTCATTTTCTGCCTAACTTGTTTTCTACTAAAGGAATGTGGTCAAAGAAAACATTATCTTTGGCCGTCGGGCACATACGACATAGTTTCATATGTGGTTTGCCATGATTATCTGCAAACTGTTTAATTCTTTCGTCGGTAGCTGTTCTTATATCAACACCTTGATTAACATAAGGAGCCCAGTCTGGATCATCATGTTGCTTATGATCTGTAAGCATTCTATCTAACATGCCTACTGTTGAACACTTGTGTATTTTACCTTCATAGAACAGAGGACATATCTGTTGATTACATATTTCAAATGCTTCAACAGGATCGTTATCGTATGGTTTGTTGTTACCATACTTGCCTTTAAGGATACGCATAAATTTATCTACATTTTCTGTTCTAAAATCATTCACATGTTTTTGATTAAACCAGTAACCATCTTCTTGTAGTTCCCAATCAAATCTATCTAACACTTTCTTTTTTGCATCTTCATAATATTTTGCACCAGGAATATGATTAGTCATTTTAAGATACATCATACCGTACTTTTCCATAGCATCTAAAAACCAGTCTGCATTTTCAGCAAACATTTGACCGTTGGTTAACACCATAAGTGTAACATAAGGAAACTCTTCTTTAAAGTTTATGACCCAATCTTTAAATTTATTGTGCATAAATGGTTCGCCGCCAATAAAGCCATAACAGCCTACACGAAAGCGACTAAACAACACTTTTAGATCTTCAAAGTGTTCTTCCCATTTAACGTTACCGCCACTCATTCCATAGTCTGAATAGTTAGTGCAACCTTCACAGGCCAAGGTACAACCATGTGTTACCATAGTTTCTATATAAGGTAGTTCAGGGAGATGTTCTGTTGCTGAAAAGTATTCATCTACATCAGCAAAGTGTTTTTGTGATTTATATTCCATGTAACTATTTATAAGGTTAAATATTTGTATGCGAATTTTAATAACAGGCGATAGTTGGGGGTGTGGAGAGTGGGACGGACTTAACGTTGACTATCGTGTCACGCACTCTGGCATAGAGCAATATCTACGTGACGATGGTTATGATGTTAAGAATATTTCTGTGGGCGGTAACAATAACTTACAAAGTTTAGAACTGGCCAAGTCTGAATCATTTGATCATTTAATATTCTTTTTTACAGATCCTCTACGTCAAGCAACATTTGAAGAGTTTTCAACTCTGAGTCCGAAACAGATTGCTCAAGAACATACAGACTACGTTTGTTCAAACTTAAAATACTTTCCCAAAGTAACACTGATAGGTGGCTGTGTAAAAGTTAATCCAAAAGAAAATATAGATTATGTTATACCTAGCGTTAGTGAATTAGTAGTACCTAAATTTAAAGATACTCCCTATATGACTAGTCACGAATGGGAAGAACATTGGATGAATGTTAAAAAGCCTAGTAGTCAGTTCAAACAAGAGATATTAGACATAACAGAACAAACGGGACCTAAGTACCAATTATGGAAAGATAATCCAGATTTATTCTGGCCTGATGGCCTACATGCTAATCGAAAGGCTATAAGAATTGTTTATGATCATTTATTAAGTTTGTGGAGTATGTCCTGAACTATTTCTTTACCACGTTCATTCATTTCTGTGTGCAGTTCTTCAACTCTAATTCTGTTACTTTCTAATCTTTTTCTAACACTACACTTAACATGTTGCAATGCTCCTGTTGTGTAATGATTGATTTTATTTATTGAGCTAACAAACTTACAAAATCTAGCATACAATTCAGGCTCTTGATCAAATGAGTTATCAATGATATCATCAAGCATATCAAATCCTAAATCCTTAAGATATTGATGTGTACCGTTAACTCCTAACACTAGCAAAGGTTGTCCTAATGCCAATGCTCTAATAGTTTTTTCAGATATGTTAACTAGTTCATTGCCGGAATCAGTTTCAATAACAATGGTACAAAAACTAGACAGAGACAGAGCTAAGTCTGTAGTCCATGTTGGATCATCGTCTTTGTCAAATGTACCTGTCTTGTATTGATCTAAGAGGAGATCGTTGGGCAATTCACGAAACTTAGGTTCAGGCCAAGGACCTTCTAAGCTAGGCATAAATCTAGGAATAAAGTCTTTATCAGCCCATTTGCAATTGGCCTCCCAGGTTGGTTCGTGGAACAGTGTTCCATAATTATCATCTTCGCACAAGTAACTAAAGTGGCTGTGATCAATCAGCCCATCCATCCAAAACTTTTTATACAATACTTGGCGCCAAGGATCTCCACGTTTATTTAGACATAGATACTTGTGTGTTACATCATTAAGACGGTATGTTGGTGTCATATCCTTGTATAAAGGCCAGTATATTGCATGATATTCAGGGAAGAAGTAATAGTATATCAGATCGTTTAACACCAGCTTGTTGACGCTTATAACGAAGATAACGACCCGATCTTTAAGCTCTTCTGCTAGTTGATTTAATGCTTGTATCTGATCTAGATGCTGAAACCCACTTACTTGATCTTCACAGTGACTGATTAATACCCATTGATCCGTTGAAGATTCAATCTTACTTCGAATACTATCTAAGCTCGCAAAGAACTCCTCTTCTGGTAATACTAGAGTACGTTTAGATGATAACTGATGTAATTTTTTAAACTGTGCAAGCGTTCGTAGTTCCATAAAACTACTTATGATTATATTATGAACTTGCGATTTTTTGTTTGATTAATTGTATTACTTTTTGTATATCATCTGCCGACTCGTCTGTTATTAGGCTTCTTAGATTTCCTCTCAGCATATATTCATCAAATCTTAAACTATTTAATTCATGGCCAATACTAGATTGCCAACACTTGTTAAGTAGTTCATATGCTTTTGGATTACTTTGTTGCAAACGTTTTAGTACTTCATTGGTAAGCGTCATTCCCATTATAGACTTCCTTCTTTTCTCATTTGATTTCTAATTTTTGTTGCTGAAATGTCATGAATTTCTTTTCCAAGATCGTGCTCTGTAAACGAGTAACCTACTCCACGACCGTAACTAATGTCAACGATATTAGGTACACACAACACAATGTATTCATGATTCTCAGTGTATCCTTCGTCCCATAATGCTTTTCTAATTCCAACTAGAGTCTGCCCATAGTCAAAAGGATTATCATCAACGCCTTGAACGTCTCTAACCATAATACATACTTGTCCTGTTTCTGCTAGAGCTCTTTTGAAAAGTTCTGTGTGACCTGCGTGCCACGGTTGCCATCTGCCCAGCATCTGAGCAGTAGGTTTTTTTGGATCAAACATAGTTCGACCTTTCTTAATGTTTAAGTTGAAGTGTTGCTTAAAAAATTACTTTAAGTTTGCGATATTTTTGAGCTGTTGAATTTCTTTGTCGTTTTCGTATATACGTTTAGTGGCTAGTCCAGCACGAGTACGTACTTCATTTAACCCTAGCTCTTTATCTAAACGATATGCTTTTGGTGAGGTTGGAACTGTTTTTTCAAACTGTTCTGTAGTAAAATCTTGTTCGTTTTTGCCGTATCTAAATACCCAGTCTGTAGCTTCTAATTCGCACAGAGTTGCTAAGTCCTCTAACATTGTTGATAAGTTATCTCCTATGTTTGAACGTCTTTTCATTTCAACATAGACTAGATATTTGTTAGGATTAATTTCACCTGGTGATCGATCTGCATCTAAGATAAATTGGTAACCTTTTTCAAACCACCCTACTAGGTCTTTTGCGGCTTGCTCGTCAGTTACATAGAAACTAGCAACTAATACGTCATCGTCATCTCCCATCTTGCTGGAAAATTCATCAATGTGTATTGTTGGAGCAATCATACCTTTAAGGCATTTGTATTCTAATCCCATTATTATTCTTCTTCTTCTTTATATTGTTCTAGATCTATATCCTGTTCATATGCTTGATCTAGATCAGCCATATCAATGTCTGTGTCTTCTAATTCAAATGAACCTTGTCGGATATCGTTAATCAAATATTTTGGCATTTCTAACTCCACTAACCAAATTTTCTTTTTAATTAGTTGAGGTTTTCTAGTACCTGGTCGGTAGTCATCGGGTTGTTCAACTTTAACAGGAACTTGCATAGTAGTTTTTTTCCACTTGCATTTACACCCAAACGGTAATAGACGTTGTGCCGCTTTAGGATCAGGCATAAGTTCTTCAGGCCACATCCATACACAGGTAACTGCGTAGCGTGAAATCTCTGGTCCTTCAACAAGTTCACCTAAACTCCAATTCTTAAACGCATACATGTCCATTTCATCTAGAACACGTTCATAGTCTAACAGTGTAGCAATAACACCTTCTGACATATAGATGTTTTTAACTGTTTCAGGGACTTTCCAAAAGTCTAATTTATCTTTAATAGTTTTCATATAAACTATTTATCATAATGTTAAAGTTTGTTTTGATTTTTTATTAACTGAGTAGTTAATGGTCTTTTCGTGTTAGCCAAGTATTTAGCAAAATATACCACCGTTGAAGTGACTACATTAAACTATCACGTCACCTAGTAAATACTTGTGTCCGAAAGGACATCTTAAAACAATGTCCAGGGGATATATTCATGCACTATTCAAAGGAGATTATATTGTCTAAACCAAAGCGTTCTCATAAACATAACAAACAAAATCATTTTGAAGCTAATAATAGTAACGCTATTAACTTCGCACATGAACATAAGAAAAGAAATTTAGAACTCATACCAAAATCGCAAAATCAGGAAAAGTATATACTTGACCTGTTAGATCCCAGGAAAGAGATTGTTGTCGGGTATGGGCCAGCGGGTACGGGTAAAACCTATCTTGCAATGCAGGCCGCTGTCAAGGCTTTTCGAAATCATGAAGTCGAGCGTATAGTACTAACCCGACCAGCTGTAGGTGTAGAAGATGAAAAGCACGGCTTTTTACCAGGCACACTTGAACAGAAAATGGCACCGTGGGTACGACCGTTATTTGATGTTTTGAGAGAATATTATTCAGTACGTGACGTCACACACATGATGGAGGAACAGATAATTGAAATATCGCCACTAGCATTTATGCGTGGTAGAACTTTTAAAAATGCTTATCTAGTAGCAGATGAAATGCAAAATGCTACACCAGGGCAAATGAAAATGTTACTAACAAGGATAGGAGAAGGTAGTAAAATTGTAATTACGGGTGATGTAGAACAAGCAGACAAGTCCGGTAGAAATAACGGATTATTGGATTTACATCAAAGATTAACTAACACTAACGTGAATGGCATGAGTTTATGTGAGTTTCAAAACAAAGATATTCAAAGACATAAGATTATCGACGACGTTTTAAACTTGTACTCCGGATCCTAATTTAGGATTCATTATCGGCGGAAGGGGACTCTGTGCTAGCAGGGTCCTCTTTTTTATTCTTTTGTTCTAACTCGTCGATAACTTTAGGATATATTTTATAAAAGTAATCTCGTATTAGATCGAAGTCTCTCACTAGGGCTTGTTCAAGTCTAGCTTTTACAACTACATTTTTCTTAAAGTCTAATATAACATTAGCACTTACATTTAGTTTGTTGGTTAAGGATTTATCAACTATCTGTACTGACTCATCCCACTTACCATCAGCTTTCTGTATGTAGGTTACAACAAAGTATCTCATAATTGTGTTAACTCACATAAAGTTGCTGACAAGTTAATCTCTGGATCTGCTACCATAGCATGATTAACCAACCCATTTCTAATTACAATAATTGCGGCATCACGTTTTTCATCTTCCTGCCCCCACAAGTCTAAGTTATCATACATCCAACGAAACATTTCTTCCATCTCTTCGGGTCTTGCATTCTTGCATAATAACTGTCTTGCTTCTTTGACTTTGCCTGATTTAAATAGAGTAACTACTTCTAACTTATACTCTTGACTGCCACCTTCGTCACCATGAGGTGCATCTAGTGTACCTGATGTTGAATTCATTTGGCATGTATTTAAACATTTACGCAAGTCAGGGTATGTTGCTTTGACATACGTGTCTAATACATCTAATTCAAACTCTACGCTTTCTTCAACTAACACTGTTGCCATACGTGCAGTAAATTCATTCTGATCAATACGTTCTATATGAAAGCCTTGACATCTTGAATGTAGTGCTGGAATAACTCTATTTGGATAGTTACAAGTAAGTATAAACCTTGCTGATGCATGATACGTTTCCATAACACCACGAAGTGCGGCCTGACCATTTGGACTGATATAGTCTGCCTCATCTAGTAATACTATTTTGAAATCACCAAAAGGCATAGTTTGTACAAAGCCTGAGATTTTATCACGAATAGTATCAACACTATTCTCCCTAGATGCATTAATTTCTAATACATCATATTCATCTATGCTCAATTGGTGAATCAAAATCTTTGCTAGTGTAGTTTTACCTACACCTGGTGCACCGCTAAAAAGCAAGTGCGGAATAGTCTTTTCTTTAATCCATGTTGCTACTTGTTCTTTTTGTGCTTCATCTCTAAACACATAGCCATCTATATCATTAGGCCTATACTTTTCAGTCCAAAGTTCTTTCATCTTATACCTCTTATTGCGTTATCCATAATGTATTATAACAAAATTTTATTTGCATTACAACAACTTTGGTGACCAAACAGTATCACGTAGTATTTCCCAAGTTTCTTTATAGCCGTTAACATTATACCCAATTCCAAGATTCTTGTCCACTATAGCTTGCTGTAATGGGTAATCGTTTCCTTCAGAGTGCATCGCATCACCAAAGAAGTGCAAACAATCATTGGCTCCAAAGTCTCTAAGTATTTGACTTTTGTTACTACCTTGTGGAAATAAATCAATGCCTGTTTCGCCACCTACTTTTGCTTCAATGTTAGGAAAACGCTTACAGAAGCTAGATGCTATTTGGTTACGCTCATTGTTAGCCAGATCAAATTCAACATATTGCTGTCGTTCTTTTTTATTAGCACCTCTGCCAACTACGCTGAAATTACACATGCCCGGACGGTGTTCAAAGTGTATGCCTGTGCGTAATGGAAAATTACTTTGGGTAAGTTTTTCAGTAAGGAATTCAGTTTCTAGCAAAGGTAATTGCCACTCACTAGTAAAAATATTCTTATCTTGCTCCCAAGTGTCACTGCCTGAGCAGTTATATACTCGTTTACTAAGATTATAAACTATATCACCTACTTGCTCGAGTGTTTTAGATCTATCACTACCTGTAACTAGATATACTGGATGCAGTCTTTGGAAATCAACAAACCACTCGTGAAACTTGAAATCTATCTTACACCTACTTGGAGTTAGTGTGCCGTCTACATCGAAGATAAATCTATTAACTGTACTAGCTCTTTGCAGAGACACCAGACAGTCCCATTGTTTCGTCTAGTGGTTTCTCATCGGCCACTAGCAGAACTTCATCTAAATCCACTCTACGAACAGTCATTTCTTCTCCGTCAATTTCAATTTTAGAACCTCTTGTCCAACGACCGTGTGCTACACAAATCCACTGACCGGGCTTAAATTTACTTTGTAATGAGCCAACTTTATATACTTGTCCCCATCTAGGTCTAATGCCTTCGGATTTATAATTGTCGTCGGCTAGTAGAATACCACTTGCTAGCGTTCTATCTTTGAATTCCATATCACGAACAATAACATCATCTCTGATTGCTTTTATTGCTTTAACTTTATGAGCGTCACCGTATGCCATTTATATCCTTTTTACACCTGATTTTTGTTGTTCTAACTGTCTAGCTGTTTTTTCTTCTTCCTGTTCTACTGACCTTGCTTTTGCAATCGCACCAGCTAGTCCACTTGCTTTCTTTGCAGGTGCAGGCTTTTCTGCTACAGTTGTTTGAACTTCATCAACAGCATTTACTTTAACTTCAGCAGTCACTGGTTGAACTGTTTTAGTTGTTGCTGTTTCTTCTTTAGGCTGTGTTTTCATAGCCGCTTCAGCTTCTGCAACACTCTTGTACACCGGTTGATCTTGAACATGCTTATTGTATGTTTTCTTATAGTGCTGTGTCATTTGCTCATTGCGACCTTTAATGATCTTATTGCCACTATCAATTTTATCACCACGAGCATTAACGCCCATGTTGCCTACTGCACGGGTATTTTCTTGCTGTAGTAACAGACTTCCTATATCTAGCGTCTGTCCTTTTGCTGTTCTATATACTTTTCCTGCCATTGTTTTCTCCTATTTGCACAGATCCAGTAATTCCTGAATCAGTACTTCTTTCTTCTTTCTTCGATCAAGTTCATGACCATATTGCCTGCCTAGATCTTCTAGTTCTTTTTTAGACATTTCTTTAAGTTCTGCATGATGCCAATAAGGTTTTAATTTTGAATCAGCTGATGCACCTAGTAAAACGTTGACAAATTTCTTTAAATAATTAAACATGTGTATAATCCTCTAGTATTATGTACGTACTTATCTTAGGAACTCACCTACGTCTAAATTATAATACATACTGTTGACTCTATGTACTCCAATTAGATATAAAACGTAGCTAGCGACGCTACTGCCACGTCCTACCCCCCATATTACCTTGTTTTCTTGCATTGTATCTACTAAGTATTTCAAATACTTTAATAAATCAAATAGCCCACGCTCTTGATACAACAACAGTTCCTCTCCTACACGCTGAAGTTCAAAATCTTCTTTACAATGATCTAACAACCATTGTGCTATATCCAAGTCTTGATATTCCTTGGGCATATTCCATTGACTTTGACATACTTGATCAAATGTTTCAACGTCAGCATCAATTGGCGTATACTTTATAAACTCATGTACACTGTCCACTAGTTCTTCTACTTGACTAAGATCAATGTCTTTTACCAATGCCTGCTTGAACTTTCTTTCCGGATCAGTCATAAGGATATCAATAATATCATCCTCTTCTAATATAATCTGTCCTAATTTATCTTTAATCATCTTTTTTAAAGTCTGCTATAACAACATTTCCGCTACCGGTAGGACTATCATTTTTCCATTGTAGGTCAACATCATGCCAGCTTACTACTGGTTGCATCTTTACAGTATTAGCTTTTTTGGATTTTAGTACGCTTTTATCAAACCATCGTATGTCTGTATCATTCCACCAATTGTCAGTTTCAAACAAACTATAGTTATCATCTTCTGCAAATATATAACGCACTCCGTCACTAAGAGCTGATGCTAGTTGTATATCTGTAACTACAATCTTATCGTCACATATAGCATTAAATTTAGTATATAGCATTGATCCAATAACCTGGTCACCTGGATGATCGGGTAAAGCTAATACATTTAGACCATTGGACCATAATTGATGTTGTCGATCCACGTCAGACTGATTAACAAAAAAACTATTGTTTAATACATTATAACTGAACCAACGCAATCTTTCAACTGCAATTTGTGCATCCTCTGATTCTGTTGTGTTAGTAACAACATTACAGTTGATCATGTAAGTGTTCATGTAGAACTCTTCGCTATGCCACAGCCCTGCGGTAAAATTTAAATCTAAGTTTAGTCTAACGTCCATTATTTTCCAATATCAATCTTGTCTGAGTATTTGTCGCTATCGCCTTTAGGCATAAGCTCATCCATTTTTTTCCTATATACTTCTTGATAACTGCCCATAATCAAATTTAATTGATTGACTATAGGTTGATTGTTTGTTTGATAAGCAAATGCTAGTTTCTTATTAAGATCACTTATTTTACTTTGAACTTCTTCTAATGTCAAGTGCGATAATTCTTCTAGTAGTGGATGTTCCATTACAAGTCTCCTGATTTCCTATTCTCTGAATAGTGTGCATCAAATTTGCCGCCTGGATATCTTGATTCTAGTTTACGAATGTTTTCTTCTACTACATCATTTGGATCTAGATTCAATGCTCTACAAGCATTTACCCAATACCACATGATATCCCCAAGCTCACGTTTCATATGAAATATAGTGTCATCATCGCAAGGCTTGCCTTGAAACACTATCTTTTTTGGTAGTTCTGCAAACTCGCCACCCTCTGCGGCCAAACCAATGGCGGCTGTGAGTAGCAGTGCTGGATTAACGTTTGTGTTTATTTCAACTAGTCGCTTAACCAACTGGCCAGTGTTATTACTAGCCTCACTAGTTACTTGTTCTACAAAATCTTTGTATCTATTTAAATCAATCATAAAAAAACTCCTTGTGTATATATTATACTATCAAGGAGTTTAGTGTCAAGTTTTTTTGGTATTATGCTTCTATAGCAATTTGCACCCAGGCTGAACCTAGATAAACAACCATTTGACGTTTAGTTGGAGCACCACCACTTGGATCCCATGTTGCACCGTCTGCACATACTACCATTCCTTGTGCTGGTGAACCTGGTTCTGCTGTTAATACTGGTAACTGAGCAAAGTCTGTTAGTGTAACGCTTGGTGCTGTTACTGCATTAGTGAACGATGCACGTGGACGACTTAATTCAGCAACATGAATAACTGTACCACCATCACTGGTAGTAAATTCAAAAATGTATGTTCCAGCAGTTGCAAATGTAATAACACTAGCATTGTATCCTTGGATACCTGTAGTACCTTGGCTAACTGCCGCCGGTAATGTCAATGTGTGTGCTGTGTTGCTAACTGTAATTGCTAGTCTTAATCTACCATGGTTTGCTGTTGCTGGTAAATTACTAAATGCAATAGTTACTGAACCTGATGTTGTCAGTGTATGGTAATGACCTGATGCGTAGTTTAATGTTTGGCTACCTGTTACGGTTCCAACTACATTAACAGTTTCTCTAAAGTCTTGTACTTTGGCCGCTTTTAATACAGCACCGTCAAAGTTGTTGTCTAAAGTGTCACCGGTTAACGCACTTTTTAGTACAACCTTGAGTTGTAAGTCATTGATCTCACTCTGTGCTTCGGTAAAGTTATTTTTAAGATTCGTAAAGTTATCGCGAAAGCCTTGCGAATCGTTGTCTTGACCGGCAACAGGATATGTAGTATCAATGTTGTTTGGGTTTATGTTTGAGCTCATAATTTAATGTAATCCTGATTTCCTATTATCGTATGTTGTGGGTACAACACATATTTATCATAACGATCATCGTTAGTGATTTTATCCTTATTACTTATAAATCTTAAACTACCGTCATCAAATAATGTCTGGCTCACGTTAACTTCAACGTTAATAAATAACCAGCTAGGATATCTTAGACCAGGACCAGTTGATCTTGGTACATATAATGATGATGAACCGTACTTGGTTCCATCTAACACTTCTACATAATCCTGTGCGTCTGATTGAGTGTCTAACACTAATGTAATATTTTCTGTTATTGCATCTACAGCAATTTTATAGATAGCCATACGTTCGTTATTAATAGTTGAATCATCTCTGGCTTGTTCAACACCAGGTATTAGTTCCGAAGTGTCTTCAGCGTCTCTGTTGTAACGAGTAAATGCTATATCTACGTCAGCAAAGTCTTCCTGGTTAACAAATACTACAGTTTTACCATCTAACTCACTAGCAAGTTTACGTCCGTCAACTCCACCTAGAGCGGCAACATAATCAATTGATCTGTTATGTATGTCACTAAATCCTAGGTCAGTTGCTAGATTAATAACTGCTAGTCTGTTAAGTTCTCTTGATTTAATAAATTTGTTGAATGTAGTTTCTCTACCTGTGTTCCATTTGCTGTTAGCAGTGTCCCAGTTCTGTACATTTGATCTATCTATGCTGTATCTGTCTGTTTCAAAGTCAACTGCGTTAAGTTTCTTGTCAAATGTCTGATCTATATAATATTTTATTTGCTCTGAGCCACCTGGCTTAGCATAGGCAATTACCCAGGCAGGCACAAATCCTAAAACTCTGCCATCTTCTTGTTTGGACTTCATCCATTCAGGAAGTATTTCAGCGTACTGTCCTAATCGGTTAATAACACGATGTCTCATATTATCTAATGAGTTTGGATAAACGTAATCTAAGTTACTTAGGTCTTCAATTTGATTTCTATAATCGTAGTAGTATTCACTGTCTGCTGACGTATGAGTTCTATCTGCTAGTAAGTTACCCGAATCTGCTTGCAGGTAAACCTTGCTACCTGTTTGTCCAGAGTCGGAAGTTATAAGTGATGTATCAACTGTGTCTTCTAAATTATCTGCTGTATATTTAAATATTGGATCAACGTCTGCATCTGTTGACACATCTGTTCTATCCGCTGTTACTATTGTTGAACTTGCTGTTTTTGAACTATCAATTATACTTTCAGGAATAAAGTCTTCAAAGAAAGGAGTACGAGCAACTTCTAATGATACTGACTCATCTTTATTTTTAAGTTTTTGTTGCACTTCTGAATACACTACTTCGTATATAACATTACCATCTGCATCTAATGCTCGAGCAGTTTTGATGTCACCTAGTACAAGATTCTTGCGATAGTGATTTAGTTTCATTGCTTCTACGTATTCACTAAGTTCTTTTGACTTAATGCCGTATGCGTGATTGTATCTAACTTCAGTTGAAATGCCAAAGTTATTATCATCAGGCCTATAAATTAAAGAGTCTAAAAAGATGTCTTTATTGTCTAATAGTTCTAATACATCGGTTCTGTCTACTAGCTCTGGTGTTGCTGACATATATACTGTTTCGTATGGTGTTAAATATTTGAGATCAACATATATTTCAAAGTCTTTGAATACCGAAATACGTGATGAAGTGTTAAACGCTTCAACCGTAAAGTAATAAGTTCTATCAAACACAGTTGGATCAACTTCTAAACGTGTTGTAATTGATTCATCAAATGTTGTTGTGCCACCATCAAGCATAAATGATTGGAAACTTGCTTGTCCTGTAATATTTCCGCTGACCTGCAGTTCTAGTCCTTGTGGCAGTCTTGATTTTGAACCGTCTTTGATTTTGTATTGTAATGGTACCGCTGAACTTGCTATTGCTTCAATATACAAATGACTTGTATCGCCGTTACTAATTGTAGCAATTTTAGTTGGTGTTGTCCAGGTAATATCAGTGTCAATAGCACCAATAATTCTTATTGTAAAGTAACTGATCTGTGAAGTAATCTCAGGATTATTTTTCTTTTTAATTGTTACGCCAAATGTATAAGTTACATCTGTTAGACCTTGATCTGGAATGTATCCATATAAGAAACCTGTGTCGATATCTAAACTAAGCCCAGGAGGTAGTGCTGTTTCTGCACGATCGAATCCAATGCCTGTGGCATCAAAGCCAATGCCCGTAGCATCAAATGCCGCGGCATCACCTGTTGTAAGAGCAAACTCTGACGGATCGCCGTCAACATCTATACCTTCAAATTGATAAGCAAAATAGTTATCATGTCTATATGTACCTAGGTCGCCTGCTTTAGTTGTTAAGTAAGGAACACGACTATTATCAATATCAGCTGTTATATCAGTATCATCAACTGTGATATCGTCTGAACCAGCTGAAATATTATCTTTGGAATAAACATATATTGAAAATGTTTGTATTGCTGAACTTCTACCATCACTGAGTTCTACAGTGAATTCATAATTTTTACTTGATGATTTTGTAGCATGGTCAAACGCATATTGATCAAAGTTTGATCCAGTAGCATCGTATCCAACTGTAGCTGTGTTGGGCAAGTCCTGTGCTGGTTGTACAACACCACTCAACAATCCATCTTTAGTTAATGTAGTTCCTGGAGGTATTGCTCCACTCAATAGTGAAAATGTATGTGTTTCTGCAGGATCAGGGTCTTCAAATTTAAATTGATATTCTATATAGTCGCCATCGTAACAGTCTTTAACTTCACTAGGCTGTGTTGTCCATTGAGGTACATCTGAACCTGATACTGTAAGTTCAAACGTACGATCAGCAACACGATATGGTTGCTCGTACTCGTCTTCTGTGTAAACTCTAACAGTAAATTTTGAAGTTACATTCTCTTTTACTTCTAATGGTACACCTTGCAGTGAAGTTACTGCTTTTGGTACACCTTCAATTAGACCATTCTTTTTACATTGAATACCATCAGGTAGTTCACCTGCGACCATAATGTAATACAAATGTTCTGAAGTATTTGTAACATCATCCGTTGCGAATAAGGTTAGTTGGTAGAACTCACCTTCTTGTATTGTTCCTAGGTCTCCTGCTGGAGTTTCCCAAATTGGTTTTCCGATGATATGTGACATACAACTATTTATCAAGTTTGACCCAATAAAAAACCCGCATCTACTGCGGGTTTGTTATAAATCTAGTACTAAACTATTCTTTAGTCCAAACTTGATATGCACCGTAAGCAATAGCCACATATGCCGCGATTGTTATTAGTGGTTTGAATACAATAGCGACAACACCAAATGCTATCAGTGCCACGCCGTTCTTACTTGATCTTTCTTTCCATCTTTTCTTTAACCATTCCATGATGTTTCTCCTTTTAATAAAGCCGTTGGCTTAATACGTCCCAATCCATTATCTTCCAGATGTTATCAAAGTACTTTGACTTATCTGCTTGATAATCTAATGCCCAAGCATGTTCCCACCAGTCTATTAATATAATAATACGATCGGAGTTGCCTGATATCTCGTGGTTCTTGATAGTCTCTATGTCACCGTTGTTATTAACGAAGATCCAGCCTGAACCTTGTATCTTCATGGCTTCCTCTTTCATTTTAATTTTGAGGTCTTCGTAAGAACCAAACTTACGGTCTATAAATTCTTGTATCTGCCCGGTAGGTCGATTTGCACCTTGAGGTTTCTTAAATTGCGGAAAGTAAATTGCATGTAGTGTATGCCCATCGTGATTGAACTTTTCATCACCTTCGCCAGCATTGTATCTTTTACTATAACCTTTGGCTAGTTTGCCAAAGTGATACTCAATAGTTTCTTTTGATAATACTGGATTTAGTTCATCTGCTTTGTAGTTAAGAGTTGGTGCTACGAGTTTTTCTTTCTTTTCTTCAAGTAATGATATATATTTTCGCATATCATTATTTATCTTACTTGTGTCTATGTATGATACGACCTTTAGTTAAATCATAGGGCGACATTTCTACTTCAACTTTATCCCCTAATAATACTTTAATTTTAAACTGTCGCATCTTACCAGCTAGATAGGCTATAATTTCTCGGTCCACGTCATCAATCTTAACGCGGAATTTGGTTTGAGGTAGTACATCGACTACCTCTCCCATAACTTTAATTACATCGTCTTTATTTTTTGCCATTTACATGTTGTTCTTTTTGTCTTGAATTTCAGCACGTCTAGCTTTAGCTAACTTGCCTATTTCACCTAATGCTTTACGAGCTCTTGCGGCCGCGGCTTTAACGCCTTTGCCATCAAATGTTTCTGCTTCTGCTACGTATGTTTCTACTTGTTCTAAAATTTGTTCATGTAATGTTGCCATCTTTATTTCCTTATTAATGTAATGTGGGCGGATTCTCTTGCCCTGTGGACTCTTCTTCTGAGTCTTTATTAAGTATTAACTCGCCATGTTCACTTAGTGCAAGCATGACCGTGTCCCACTTTTGAGCTTCGTCCTCAGGTACCCCTAATAGTCTCATTACGTTTCCTGCTGGGATTGGCTCAATGCCATATGTCTTTAATATGAGAACTACGTCCGTCATCATTTGAATAACTGCTTCACTTAATTCTGACGGATCGTAGTTTTGCATACTTTTATTTAACCTTATTCAGCGACTACGGAAGTTTTTTCAGTTGCAATAGCAACTATCTCTTCCGGAGTAACGTCAATGGTTGGACGTTTAGCAATCTCTTCAATTGAGATTGAAACAGGCTTCTTAACAACATGATACTCATCTAGCTTAGTGTTGACTGCAAATTGAGCATCTTCTGCTAGTTTACTTACAAACCCTTCTTGCTCTACTAACCATTCACACGCCTGTTGCTTAGTCATTGCTTCTGGTAATTCAAACAGTTCAATCTCTGTATGACCACCTTTATGTAGCATTTTAAAACGTGTCACTAAATCATTTGCCCAACGAACTTTAGTTGTGCCATTTAAGTTACTAGTACCTACTACTTTAAAAAGTTTATCTGTCATGATATATACCTTCCTCTAATTAAATTTAAATTACATCCATTAGCCATAAAACACACACTACCGCAGATGCTGGCATAAAAACAACTACGAAGAAATCTAAAAACTTCTGCACCAACCAAGCAAGTATTCCTATTAGTTTCTTTTTCATACGCTAGAATCTAATTTAGTAACAATCTCTTGGGTTTTAGTAACTCCTACATCAACCCAACGAAACAAACCGTCTACTCCAATGGTTGTCAATATAATTCCAAACAACATTCCTAATAAAAAGTTTTTCATATTAGATCCTTACCAACGCTACCGCAATACCAAATATAGCAGTTAATAATACCAATTTGTCCATTGTGTCCGGACTTGGAAAATATTTTAGTAGTTTCATAATATTACCTCTCTTTAAAAAATTGTGTTTCCTTATTTCTTACTACTATTATAACAAAAACGGATTTTATGGTCAACCATTATATTCAAATAATTCATACTGCTCGGGCAGTGCATACTCCTGTACCATCTCTACTAACGGATCGTTTGTAAGTGTTTCTATCAAATACGGATCGTCATAATAGTCATAAAAGTCACCAGTTTCACTGTCCTCAATATCACCGTTATTAACTTTTGCCCAGGCTTCTTTCTCAGAGTCTGCCATGACATATTCGTATTCAGTATAAATTACCCTACGTTCAAATGTGTATTCGTTAGCCAATTATCTTCTCCTAGTTATACCACTTAATTTCTTTATAATTACGCAAGTCTGATATACTTGTTACTCCAGGTAATACTCTAATTGTAATTTCACTTTTCTTAAGAAAGGTGCTGAATCCCGAGTAGCTACCAGTTGATTCTATTACAAATAGCCTAACAGTTGGCTCACCAAGCATCTCATTTTCTTCCATGACGTAGCCTCGGTATACTATATCATCTTGAGTAACTTCTACCCAGACTGTGTCGTGATTTATCGATGAATAATTAAATTGTTGACCCATATTAGTCTGCCCTTGAGTTACTGTATGCCTTAAAGCCATAGCTGGTTAACACCTCTGCATATGCACGAGCACCTACTTCTTTGACATCCATTGATTGCCCATGATAGTTACCTGGTGACCATAGTTGCATAGTTTTAGGTTCCCATGATTTTTTGAAGCCCATTTTCTCAAGTGCCTTGGCTTCTCTCGAATTAGTTCTTTCAACACTTACGTCTACCCAGGCAAAACCACAGTATGCTTGTTCACCGTGTTCTGCTAAAAAAGTTGATTGAGCTGAGCTAGCCGCTAAATTTGCTTTACTTGCAATTTCGTCAATAGTGACATCATTGAATATTACAACTTCTTTAACTAAGTCCATTATGCCGCTCCTTGAAAAGTTGCCATTTGATATTCCCATATGCCTGGAATAAGAACTGCTTTTTCTGTTGATACTTTCCAGTTGTTTGGTACACCTTGTTGTTTTTTCAACTTGGCCATTGCTTCTTCAATGTCTTGTGCTGAAATCATATAAACTGTTTTACCTTTGACTAAAGCGTACTCAGCACCATCACCTGGTTGTGCAAATACTTTTCTATTCATTTTTGAAATATCCATTACGCTACCTCCATAACTTCAACAACATTTTTTTGAAATTGTGACACAGGAATATCTGTTTCTGTTTCTTTCTCATCTGAAAAGAAACTATCCATATGACAATCAACATTATCATAACTTATGTTAACTGCTGTTCCCCAATCAGGATGATCACACCAACCGTTATATGTAGCAACAGTTTCTACAGCAACATTGTTTTCGTGATCCCATGCTTTGATTAAAACTTTAGTACCAGCTTCTAATGCATCAAATTGTTTGCTATTCATAATCTCTACCCCTAAAAATTAAAAATGTCTGTTTCCTTATTTCTTAAAACTATTATAGCAATAAACGATTTAATGGTCAACCAAAAATACCAATTATTTTAGTCCCAATAGTTGCCCGGAGCGGCGTAGTAATCATAGGCCATATCTTCTGGAGCATCCATCCAAGCAAAAGGATGAGCATTGATTTTATCCATAACCTCACGATTCATCCAGGAGATATGACAGTCTTGATACTTCTTAGCCTGTTTGTCTGTTACAGTATAAACTTTGTCTTCAACTAAAAATTTAACAGTCATTATTTTTCCTTTTGTAAGAGAATACATATATTCTTTTCTTCTAGATCTTTCTGCATGCTTTCGCGGACCAAACTTGCAGAAATCTTAATTGGAATCATAAGATTCTTGGAAACTTTTATAACGGCATCATCGTAGTTTTTACTCTTTACAATGATCTTACCAACTCTAGCAATTAAATTCATAGCTTTCATATCTTCTCCTTATTCACAAAAATCAAATGCGTATTCGTCAGTGTCACCACATCGGTTCATCTCTACATTACCAAATACGTAACAAAGTTTATCTAATACTCTAGTCATTGCCTCTTGGCTCATGCCATTGATAAACAATGTACCGTTATACCAATTTCTCCAGTAGAACTCAGTTTTTACTGTTTGATCAAGAATTGTATCAACATCTTGCTCTACCATAAGTTCAAATGCGTTAGTAGTCATATAATTCTCCTTAAATAGTTAGACTGAAACTCCTGCTTGACGTGCTTCGTACTCGTTGTTAGGAACACTAATTCTTTCGTAGTCCCTAACTGTTTTCCAACCCGCTTCTAGCAATCGGAAAGTGCCTGGCTTAAAATAGTAAACAGTATCGTCATCAAACCTAATGTACATCAAATCTATGTAGTCTTTTAACATATGATTCTCTTTAAGCAGTTAGTTGGTAAGGTGTATCGTATTTGCCAATGTTAATACTAATATAGTGACTTGTATGGAAGTAGTCTGTCATTGCGTCACTATTATCAAAGTAGTCTGGACCTTTCATTGCATCTACTAGTTCACTTAGAAAGTTTCTAGCTTCGCCCTGATAGTGCCTATCAACATGAAATTCGTTTACTTGAATGTATCCATCACCATGCGTATAGTTTTTAAAGTCTATCTTGCCTGACTTGATAGTAACTGCAAGTTTGGTATGATTCTGAACTTTGATGCTACCTTTCATACTATACTTCTTAAGAACAGATTTGATAACTGGTGCTAGTTTTGCCTTGTCTTCTTGGGAAACGTATGCCATCTTGTCTTGCTCCTTATTAGTTAGTATACGTAGTATTATAGGCGATTCCCATTTATTGGTCAACCAAAATCCGTGATTATTTTGTTGTTTTTATGCCACAAAAGAGAGTTATTTTAGAAAAAGCAGTACCAAGTTAGGATAAGGACAGCTATTTGTGCAGATATTAGCAATACACCAAAAATCCATTGAAGGAATTGGTCCATTAGCTATAGAATTGCCAGTTAACACCAAAGTAAATCAAAGCAATCCAGGCAAGACCTTTGAGTAGGAAGAATAGGAATAGAAAAATTCCGCTAGTTTTTAGTAGTTTAGGCAAGGAATGATCTCGCAACACCAAATCCGTAAACAAGGAACATTGATACATTAATTATCAGCAGACTATTTTCCTTCCACATCCAGGCTACCCAAGTCCACCCAACTCCTGCCAGGCATCCTAACCACACGTTAAGTGGATACCAATCCATGGCCGCACAGAAAGCACAACCAATTGCCATCCAGGTTGATATCCACTTTGTCCACCATATTAGTTTAGAGTCATTTTTCAAAAATAATAATTATGCCTGTTTTTGATAATATCGTATATCAGTAAACAGACGATCGCACTCCTCACGATCAATTGATGTTAATAATGCCGTTGCTTTCCATCTATCCATAAGAATAACCTGACCTTGATAAATGACTTCATAGATCGGATCATTGTCGAGCAAGTACTCTCTAACGACTGCACCAGTTAGGTGTGAAACAAAATACTCCCTACTCATGCTATTCCCCTCAGATTTATTAGATGACATTGTTACTTATCCTTTCTGTAAAGTTCCTGAATTACTTGTTGTCGTTTTAGATAACTGTGACGTATCAGTTTATCTACTCGTTTGATATTGCTGTCGTACCTGATTACATAATCGTGAACATTAAAATATTCACAGAATGCTTGTCCATAACTCATGCCAGTCAACCCAATAAGACTATAAGACTTTTGAAACTCTTTGTAGTCATCATCTGTGAGACTAAGTGTCTTCCAAGGTTGATTCTGTTGCAATATTTGATCTACTGAATGTTGAATGGTCATTTGTGTTCTATCCTTTTGGGCAACTAAATGTACAATATTCTGGCTTAGTTGTTTCCAAGTTAGAATAAAAGTTTACAGTCTTCTCGTTGCTTAATAATTTACTCAAAGTAGTCTTTTTAATATCGTATATGTCTTTGTTTTTCCAAAACTCACTTTTATAGAAAAACCTATGTTCACTTGACCAACAGCACGGTGTATAATACCCATCAGCACTAATGTAATGGTCGTTATTAGTTTTTTTGCACTTTGGCTCAATCTCTACATCTTTATTTGTTTTCCAAACAATTTTGCTATTACTAATATTACCTCTGCCCTGACTAGGAATCAATGGATCTTGCTCGTGATCAAATCTACTACTAGGTATAACATTAAATTCCTCAAATCCTAAATCACGGCTAAGTTGTTCTGCTTGATCCACACAATGCTCGTTATAACTAAAAAGAATATATTGCCAGGCTAACTTTACAGGATAAGATCTGAGAGCATGTATGCCTGCTTCGATTGAACTCCAATCACCGTTTACTCTATACGTTGTAAAGTTTTCCGGTAGCCCGTCTATAGCAAAACTAATTGTGTCCTTGCTATCTAGAAGACCTCCGAGTTCTCGCCACCAATCCTGATTATGATAACTACCATTGGTACTCATCCATATTGAACAGTTCTTGCTTTTCAAAAACTTAATTAAATCAAATAGTTTAGGATAGTAGATTGGATCTCCATATGTTCCATTTAATGATATTGTTAAGTTGTCCATGTCAAAAAACTTTTTAAATGCTTCTAAATCTAAATCTTTATTAGTCCAGGCCTTAGGAAACTGCTCAATAAACTCTGTGCGACTACATCGAGGACATTTAAGAGTACACTTGTTTGTTACTTCTAGATGTAGGCCTTTTATCATTTGCGTTCTATATCTTCTTCAATACATTTATCACCATGTTGCACTTCTAATATATGACAGTGTTCGTCTGTGTCATTAATTCCTTTGTGCCAAACATTTTTATCTATTGTATATGAACGATTAGCATCCAACTTTTTTGAATTTTTTACGCCTTTCCATTCTGTTTCAATAACACACTTTCCTTTTAATACATACCAGTTTTCATTGCGATGCGTGTGTCGTTGCATTGACAAACTCTTGCCAGGTTCTATTACTAGTTCTTTAACTTTGTAGCCAGGCTGTTCATCAAGAACCCTATACCAACCCCAATTACGTTGTGTCTTTGGATATTTATAATTCTCTAAAATCCAACTACTTGAATTCATTTTAAAGTCACCGCCTACACCAAATTCAAACTCTACTAAGTTATCATCCTTAAAGGCTTCTTGTTCTGGTATATTATCTGCAGTTCTATCACCACCGTTAGTAAAAACAATTTTAGCATCAGGATACAATAACTTAGCATTGCGTATAGCTTCAATTGCTGACCCATCACTGTCGTCAAATAGAATAGTATGGTTCACACAACCAAGACCCTGTACAACAGCCACACGTTCTGAGCAAGTCATAAAAGGGTATCCTTTTTTACGGGTGAGCCAGTCATCGGAATTAATACCTACAACTAGAATATCTCCATAGTTGGAAGCCTTTTCTAGATAAGCAATGTGCCCAGAGTGTATCGGGTCAAAGCCGCCTGTTGCTACCACTACTGTTTTCATATGATGTTTGCTTTCTTTATCTTGTAAGAATATTATTTAATAAGATTTTTATTCTTAATTTTATCTTTTAACTCTCGGTCTGTTGGATCATCAACTATCATGTCAGCCGCTTCTGGAAACATATGCAAGTAATCATGTAAAATATAACTGCCGTGATCTGGAAAACGAGCTTTAAAATTCTGTTTAATCTCTTCTAAGTCTTGCCCTTGGCAACAGAAGTCGTTTGTTTCATTGTTATAACAATAGTAGGTTGTATTAACTTTGTCAATTTTCAGCGGTATTGTCAAACTCTTATACAATCTTAGTGCTTCATCTACTATTTCATCTTCGGTTGGTTTTTTCTGTAGCTGTCTAATTGATGCGTTTAATATCCAGTTAAATCCTACTACGCCAACGACTACACCGATAAACATAAAAAATATTATATCTGCCATAATCTTCTCCTCGTTTAATATAGTTACTTATTATAATAGAAACTGAATTTATGGTCAACAAAAAAGCACCCCTAAAGATGCTTTTTTGGACTACTCGAATCTTTGGATTACGATGCAAATACTTTTGCACGTGAACCGTTGATGTCTCTTGCAACTACTTTATAAGCAGTATTACCTGCTGTATTAGTTGTTGTTTTAACAACCAAACCTGCCGCTTTCATTTCTGACATACGTGCTGGTAATTGTTGAATACCATAGTTTGCTACAGCTTGTGCATTTGATAATGTACGACCTGTACCACGTAGGTATGTTTCTAAAAACGCTTTTTGATTGCTAACTTTATGTAAGTTAGTAGTACTTTTTGATTTAGCCATTGTTGCTTCTCCATTTAGTTATTATACATGATCATGTCGATTTAAACTATCAACATTAGTTAAACATTATACGGCCAGTCTATTAAGTATGCAACAGTTTTGGTGATATTAGTAGTGCCATCCAAATCCCATTGTCTGGTGAAGCCATTTAAAAGAAGGTACACTAAAATCTAACTTCCAGTTACCATTCCATCCTAGATAACGATGCCCGTATAATTTAGAATTAGGTTGTTGTGATTGTTGACTGAACCAAGGTTCAGGATACTGCGGTTGATATATAGAGTGATTAAAGATCTTCTCATCACTGATTCCATTTATTTTTATGTCTTTGATTATTACTGCTAGATCTTCTTGATCAGTTGTGTCCTGGTTTGTTTTGTTTATGAAATCAAAACTAATACAATGATCTCCATTCTCTAGATCTAGTTCAAACTCTGCACTAGAGTTTGTCCATAATGTCTGCTTGTGTCGATAATGTAAAAAGTCCCATTGGATTACAGGTTGCTTACCGTCAGCAGTCTCAATATCAAAGTCAATCTTTATGTTAGTAAGCATATTGATCCAGTAACTCTCGAAGTTCAGGATACTCTTGTCTAGCATCTAGTTTGTATTCTCGATCCCATGTACGCATAAGATCAATCATTTTACCTAACTGCTCTTTTTGATCTAGTTCGTCGGGCAATCGTAAGAAACTGAGTGCCTGCTTAACTGTATTGGCCGCTATTGGTTTTACATTGTCATAATGACTTTCGTTGATGTCCACAACACTGCTATCTAAGTCTAGCTGATATTCATCTATTAGATCTAAATAAGGTTGTTGCCAAGTGCTTCTAATTGCTTTTGGAATAACATTTGGTTGCAGATGTCGAGGATGATCTACCATTCTTGACTTAATAACAACACCATTGTCTATTGCAAATCTTATTAATGTATGAAAGTCTCTAACACTCAACGCACTGATAGTAGGCCTCAACACAACAAAGAAGTTTGTTGATTTATTTGTAATGTATTGCTTGATATTTTTTATAGTTTCATTAGTGTCCGAACCTTGTCTAACATAATGATTACTACTCAACGCACTTTCAATACTAATTTCAATGCCAGCGTTCTTAAACTTCTTTAACTTGTCTACCAAAGATTGTTTATATTTTGTTCCGTTAGTGACAAAGCTAAATCCAAATTCATTAACTTTTTGATGTTCAATAAGAAAATCTATCAGCTTTTCGAATTTAGGATGTGTTGTAGGTTCACCACCCATGATGTGTATATGTTTGAGATTTGGTATTTCAGCTAGTTCATTTAAGAAACGTTGCCATACTTCTTGATCTTTGGTCCAATCACTACGCAGGTATTGATCAACATCCATAATCTTAAGTTTTTTCATCTTACTTGCTATAGTTGTTGAAGCGCCTGGCCAGCACATCTTACAGGCTAGATTACAATGATTGCCTAGATCAATATGCAGATCAACAGGTGGATCATATGTTTGTCCTCCTTGTTCCAGACTATTTTCGAACAGTTTGTAATTTGGACTTTGTTCAAAGCTATTTTGAAACTCTTGCCTAAATAGTATTGACTTTTGATTCTGTCTATGTCTACGACTTGAGTCCCCTACTGCTTCTTCTTGCCAGCATTGTGTACACTTTGACCATCGCTCTTGCTCAAACATCTTCAAACGTGCTTGTTGCATAGGCTCTGAGTTATACCATTCCTTGAGAGTCATTGAACGTATATTATAAGGATTGGGCGTTTGCATGTCGTAGATTGTTTCTCTCTGCTGACAGCAAAATGCTAGATCACCGTTCCATAATATGTTTAATTCAAACCAAGGACTGTTACAAAAGACCTTTGGATTAGGCTGTATCATTTCTATTTTCGATTACCTTATCTGCTAGACCATATTTTACTGCTTCTTCAGCTGATAAGAATGTATCGTGTTTCATCGCTTCAAACAGCTCTTCATACGTTTTGCCTACAGTGTTATGTTTAACATAAAGCTCAGTTAATCTAGTGTTGATACGTTTTGATTCTTCAAAACTTCTGCGTGCATCTTCAAACTCTAGTTCTTGCACATGTACCGAACCTGATGTTCCTGGAGTACCCGATGATACTCTGTGTATCATTGTTCTTGCTTCAGGTAATACTAACCTCTTACCTTTAGTGCCAGCCTGTGCTAGAAACGAACCCATTGAACATGCTTGCCCTAGAACAATAGTTGATACATCTGGTTTGATGTACTGCATAGTGTCATAAATTGATAGACCTGCTGTGACTGATCCACCTGGAGAGTTTATATAGAATAAAATATCAGCTTCTGGATTCTCCGCTTCGAGAAATAACATCTGAGCTACAATAGCACTAGCAGACTCTTGCCTGACATCTGTGTCTAACATAATGATTCGATCTTTTAACAGTCTAGAATATATGTCATAACTACGTTCACCCTGCGGTGTCTTTTCAATAACTATTGGTACTAAATTTGGCATTGTTTTTTCCTATTCAAATGTTACTCGACTTACTTGTTGGTTACTTTCTAATTGTTCTAATAAATCTTCAGGAGCATCTACTAAATCTGCTAAAGGCAGTCCGCCTCTTGCTAATCTATAGTCTCCCCACTTATACCCACGACTCTCAAAGAACTCTTGATTGTCTTGATAGTATTGCTTTATTTTAGCATTAAGTTCAGTAATAAGCAAACTATCGTCTTGCCAAAACTTAACATTAAAGTCTGCTGAGTAGTAGTGCCAGGGCTTAAACGCATCGTCACCGATATACTTATCATCGTCGATCGCTAGGTCTTCTAATGTCTTACCTATTTCAACATAGTTTAGATATACAGTTCCAAACTTAGCTTGAGGTTCAAATAAATTATAATCTTCTCTAGTCAGTGTTTCAGTTTTTGGTAATCCATAATAGGTTACTACATGTCTTGGCTCTGCACCTTTGGCTACACTTTCACAGCGGTGTACCAGAACATTTAAATTTGCCAAAGCAGTTCTTACTTCTTTTGGTGCTTGATTCCAAAAATCATGTGTCTGTGTTGCCAGCATGCCGTGATACTTTTCAAAAATGTTATGTAGATAGTTTAGTGTGTCTTGATCTGCTACTGACGTTAGCTTTCTATCTATAATATTATCATAGTTATTGATAATATCAACACATTGATTTATCCACTTGATACTTTCTTGTTGCTGTTGTTCTATGGATCCAAACCCATAAAAGCGATCTGGATCATCAATTGAATAATTTTGTTGTGCTAGTAGTACACGATCGACCCATTGCGGCACAAAAGTATTGTCTCTTAGACGATATCGTAGTGTAAACTTGCTATTATATTCAATTAGTAAATATTTTAAATTAAATGCTATCATGATAAATAATACTTATTACTACAACAATACTATGAAAATAAAACATATCATAACAGAAGCAAAGGGAATATTCGGACGTAATGCCGGAGATCCATTTGTTCACACTGACGGCCGTAAAGCTAACTTCCAATCAGTTGAAGCATATCCTGATCCGCAAATGGAAAGATTTGAAGATCAAGAGCAACTTGCTCTAGCTATTAAAGAGTTTGAAAAAAATAATCATTGTAAGATTGAATGGGTTAATCAACCAAGTGGTTCGGCTTTTGCAGTTGCTATATTAAATGATGGTGATAAGTTAATTTATTGGGGTCGTTACTTACAAAAAACTAAAGCAAACATGTTAGGTGTTTGGGACAACAAATTAATACCACAAGGTTGGAGTCTAGCTACCACAGGTGCTAAAAAATTACAAGCAGGTTATGATCCGCAACACTTAATCAAAACTGAAAACAAGTTTATGTCAACAGGTCAGGTTGTTAACACTGTTAAAAGAAATGCACCCGACGACGTACAAAATATATTTGCACAGAACTTAACTAAACTAGCATCAGGTAGAGGGGATATTACTTTCCCAGGTATGGCTAATCAAATGGAAGCCATACGTGATTACTTTGGTGAGATCATGCAACCACTTGCACTTGCTGGTGGTGTTATTAAAGGACAAGCAGAGGACGCTCGTAAATTATTAGCTGATGGTGCTAATTGGAAAAACTGTAAGATGATGTGGCCAATGAGTATGAATGCCGCTCTGTGTGATTCATTTTTGATTGCACCAAACGGACAAGAGATTGGTATTTCATCTAAGGGTGGTGCAGGTGCGAAAGCATCAGCAAAAAATATATATGATGCGTATAAGAAAGCAGAGCAAGAAGGTAACACTGATTTAATTGCTAGTGCTAAATTTACTATTGATGTTGTTAAATTGATTGCAGAAAATACTGCCAAAGAAGGACCATTTCAGATTGCAAATTTCTTGAGCATGAATAACATTACAGAAGAAATTAGTAATGAAGTAGCAGAATATGTCCAGCAAGGTAAAACAGATTTTGATGGCATTAGTCAAGCATCAGCAGATCTACTAGCTAACTTTAGAGTAAACAATGATGTTAAAGGCTTTAACACAGGTTATGCTATTATGGCCGCTGTTGCTAAAACAGTTGCTAAAGAAATTAATAAGAATCCAGAATTTACTCGTGGTGCTCTATCACTATTAAATCAATCTGCAGTTATCCAAGTTTATACTAAAATGTCTAAGAAAGGTGAGGACGCGGTGCTGTCAGACTTCCGTGCTGTTTATCCACCAAACTTTGATGGTCAAATTAAAGTAGATGGCGGTAAGAGCTACTACTCATCAAGAATCCAAGGCAAATTAGCCTTTGCATTTACCTCGTAAAACATAGTCTAAGACCTGTTTTAAAGCCCTACAGCAAGACTATGCCTAAACTTAGTATAAAGTTCAATGAAGAAGATACAAGTCGTATTATAGAAATGGCTTGGGAAGATCGCACAACCTTTGACGATATACTAGCTACTTTTGGTATTAATGAAAGTCAAGTAATGAAGTTAATGCAAAAGAATCTCAAAAGATCAAGTTATCATTTATGGCGTAAAAGAGTTAAGGAAAAGAGCCTTAAACATAAGAAACTTAGATCAAAAGCTATTACTAGAGATCACTGCCCTACACAATATAAATTAGGCAGATAACAGTCAAGAAAAAACCCACCGAAGTGGGCTTCTCTTTGGTAGCCTTACTAATTAAATCATAGCTGGATACGTCACTGCTTCGTCGACAAAGATTCTTTCTTGAATCTCATTGTCTGCTAGCGGATCATAGTTATCATCCTGCTTTACCATTGGCTTATCACCTATTACTGGTGTTTCGCCTCCGTCAATTCGATTAGCATTAATTTCAGCATCTAGTTCTTTGAATGCTTTCTCTTTGTCACCTTTGAACTTATTCAAAAGTTTTTCACTTTGTGCAATAGCTCTTAGCGTATTTTCTTCAATTGGATACTTGGCCAAGATATAAACCCTAAACATGTTACCTTCACGCATTATTTCTGATTCTTCTTGATGATACCCTGCTACCTGTGCTTCAGTAACAACCTTCTTAACAACTTGTTCATTGTCTTGAATAGTCAATGGTGTACCAGCACCAACTTCTCTGATATACTGTTTAAAACGTGAGCTTACCTCAGCACTTATTTTATTTGCTAGTTGTTTTTCAACATCTAGTATTGCTTTATCTTTTGCCAACATCAACATTGTTGAACTGCCAGTACCTGCTACATACAGTTCTTTGTTCATGTCTTCTTCATCAACCTTTGGTAAATCAATGTACCATTCCGGTATATTGTCTACTGTCTGTTGAATTGCAACCTCTTGCGAAGTTTTTGGACCACTAGCACAGCCTACGACTGCTACCATGGCCACAGCACCTACTATTTTACGAATGTCCATTATAACTCCTGCCTTTAAAATTAAAAATTATACTACCTTCCTTAAAACTTGTCAACCAAAACGAATTGGTCTCCCTCTACCTGACAAGCAATACCATTGAACGAATTAAGTTTCTCTTGACTCCATTCAACATCTTTGACCCAATAACATGGTGTTCCATTATATATAAACGCTCTTGTATGATCTGGGTCTCCTCTAAGTTTATTAATAGGCATTACTGCACCTACTTGTTTTAACTTATAGTGTTTAACATTTTCACCATCTGCACAGGTCATGTCTTCGTTTAGTGTTACTAACTGTTCACCGTGCTTATGAATAAAACTTTTAAGAGCTTGTTGTTTTGCCATTCCACATGCTGTGGTTGCCGAGATAGTTCCATCCCATTCTTGCTCTCCGTATACTGGATACCATTGGTCTGCATACTTGACCTCAAAACTTACGAAACAACTATGAGTATCTTGTTCTGTTGGTACTAGTGCAGTTTTATATTTTCGTGTTTCTTCTATATTAATAGGTTCAGACGACTTAGTTGCAATCTTGCTCTCAATACTACATTCAGCAAATGTTACTGCTGGTGCTAGTAGCCCTATTACGAACAGTTGTTTTTTAAGGTCATTAAGTGTTGATTTATTAACCAATTGTAATCTCCTCTGCCTGTTAGATATTCGTGACGTTGTCCATCACGGTCTGTAAACCAACGCCAAGGTGTAACCAATGCTTTTAACCTAGAAGTCAGTCTTGTTGCTTCTGAGTTTCGAAAACTTTGTAAGAATTGAACTTGTTCTACCTTACGCGAACAGTCTGGTTGAAACTGATCTAACATAGTTTCTAATGTAATTGGATCTTTAACCCTCACTGGCATATAGTGCTTATCTTGCCATGTAGAAATGCTAACTGCTGGTCCAGGTGCTGGCGTAATCTTTGCAGGTCTGTTATATTCTTCTGCGTTAACTTGCTGGGTTGCAATTATAACGCAACTGCCAAAGAGCACGCTTGTAATAACTCCTTGTAGATTCATAGTCTTCCTCCGACATTAAGCTAGGTTTATCAACTTGAACTTGTCTTACCAAGTATGAATCAATAGCTCTCTGGTTAGCACAATCATTTGGCATAACTGCTACAGCTTCAGGAGGTGCACTGTAAGTAGCACACCCTGTTACCAAAACTGCTAATAAAGATACTATTAATTTATTCATACAAGTATTATACGTCTTTTGTATTTTATGGTCAACCAAAACTAACTAGTGAACCCTTTGGCCATTACCGCTTGAAGAGGTGAAGTAGCTTCTTCTGCTTTGAAGTATTCTTCACAACTAAAGTTTTCAATTACAAACTTTTGAAAGCGGCGTCTTAGACCTTTGTTGTTTTTGAATCTAGCAACAAATTTTGGATATCTCTTACCTTCCCAACTAGGATGTGCATTTGGATTTACTTGCATCATCATTTTGCAACCGTTATAGGCACCAGTGTATGTTAGATATTCACCGTCCCAATTAAAATCTTCTTTAGCAAATGGTGTCATTTAATCACTCCTAATTAATTAACTTACAAGTAAGTATAGCAGTTTTGGATTTTTTGGTCAACCATTTCCGCCCAGTTTCTTAATAATATCCAATAATTGCTTAATATCCCAATCTACGTGCATATTATCCACTTTCCATACACCAAAATTCCACTCATCTCCGGTGTTTTTGTTGAAAGGATTGCCCTTAACACTTATTTTTACTTCGCCTTTACGCTTACTCATCAATAAATCCTATGATTTCCTCTTCTTTAAGGACTACGATATCAATACCATCTAGCTTCATTACAGTACCTACGCCTTTGTTAACTAGCACTTGGTCTCCTACGTTAAACTCTGAAGGAACCCACTTGCCCTTCTTTGTTTTTTGACCATCGCCCACTGACAATACTTCTGCATGTTCTGGCTCTTTTGAATCAGGTCTATATAGTAGAATGCCTGACTCTGTTCTATCTTCTCTATTAATAATCTTAACTACTATACGATCTCCTACTGCTTGTGCGTTCATTGTATATCCTCATATAATTTTGGCTTAGCTGTTGGTTTTGGCCATTGGTCTATCCACTCCTGCGGCATTTCTATTGGGCCACCATAACCTGTGTTAGTACTAATTTCATTGTCATTGATAAGTCGCAACTGCTTACGATATTCTGCGTCTGCTTTTGCTTTCTTCATATTGTCAATGTTAGCACATCCTGATACTAGAAATATTAGTATACCAATACCTACTAGTGTTAATACGAACATTACTCCGTTATACCAACTCATATTAGATTTAACTCCTTTGCTCTATCAGCGACTTGAAAACTTGCAAGATTCTTTGCCTTTGACTCACACATTATATCTGATTTAGATAAGAATGTCAATGCCCAATCAGTTACTGGTTTATTCCAATAAAAGTTTGAATGAGCTCTTAGCTTAGACTTTTTGTAACCAGACTCTAACAATATATCTAAATCCGGCCTAGTATCACTATCATGTTCGGGTAAAACATCTTCTCTTGATACTGAATAATGTATTGTTGGGCGAACACCCCTCCAACTATCAAGAACTCTGCTAAACCTATCGTCGTCAACATTAATGTATTCTCCTGTTTTAATAAAGTGATGGTGTATATCTAACACTAGAGCACAATGGTCTACTAGTTCTAGGCTAGCATCTAGTCCCCATGATATCTCATCATTTTCTATTGTAAGTGTGTTGCGTGCTTCGGGGCTCAGTCTTGGTAACGCTTTGATAATTCCTTCTGGACCTTGCTTACCTGATATGTGTACGTTGCATTTGAAGTCTTGGAATGTTTTACCATAACCCATCCAACGAATCATATCATTATGATATTCGAATTCTTCAATGCTACGGTCGACAATGCCTGGGTGAGCACTTGCCAAAACTGTGAACTGGCCTGGATGAAAAGAAAGACGGACACCGCGGTTACGAGCAAGCTCGCCCACCTCACCAAACGCCCGTTCTGCGTAAGCAACAACGTCACTGCGGCGCCAAAAGTAACACCACTCATGCTGAGTATAAACAGGTAAAATGTCGCTTGATAATCTAACCATTCTGAGATGTTCATCTAATGCTCCTATGCGTTCAACAAGTTTACGGGATGATTCTATGTTATGAACCATAAGGTCCCATAGTCTTTGTTCTGCTACTTCTTTAGTTTGATTGTTTAGCCAACGCACTGTTGTTGAGCGTGTGTTGTACTGTTTAGCATCATCTTTGGGTTTGATGCCATCCACTTGACCTTCATGGTCAATCCACTTACATGCAAAGCCTATACGTTTTATATTTTTCATACAAGCATTATAGCAAATGTAGATTATTTGGTCAAGTCATTTATCCTACTTTTCGTCAAATTGATCTGTTGCAGGCTTGTGGCTGAGTGAGTCTTGGAGTGTTTCTGAGTTGTCAGGATAGTCTTCTTCATCAGTAATTTTCTTTTTGCCAAAGATACGATCGTAGTTGTCCTCATATGCTTTAGTAGAAGCTTTTGACTTTATTTCATCACCAGTGATATCGTTTTTACTTGCCATCTGTTCTAATCCTATTAATTATGTAACCCCATAAGTCATGTTTACCTAGTTTTGTAAGACTAGGATCATGATGATGTAGATTGTGTTGTCCTACTCCCAATAATACAGGCTCTACCCACCAATTGTTTCTACTTTGATCTGTATTATATGGATATGGTTGACTTCCATACATATGAGTAACAACATTTACTAGATTATTAATTACCCAAGTAGCAACAATATTTACAGAGTAAAACCATAATAGAGTATACGACATTGTGAATATCAGTGCAAGTATTATGGCTAGGTGTATCTGAAAATAATATTTGTGTAGCCTTAGCATCCAGGGTTCACGGAGTACGTCTGCTATTATTTTCTTATCAAATCCATAAATTTTATGTAGATAAAACATTGTTCTTATAATACCGTTATGGTGTGGACTATGAGGATCTTTTTCTGTATCTGAATTTTGATGATGCAGTCTATGTATACCTACGAAACTCAAACACGAGCCTTCACCGGCTAGTAACTGTAGAACCATAATTATTTTTTTACGATAGCGTGTAGTTTCAAAACTCTTATGGCTCCATAGTCTATGAGCTCCTACTTCTGACCCTACACCTTTAAATGTTAGATATGCTAAAATAACAATAGGTGCATACCACCAGTGCATGTTAATAAACAAAGGAAGTATAACTGCGGATAACATAGCAAAAATTAATAGTGCTACAAGTTTTATTGCGTAGTTCATAATTGTTTTAATAACTCTAATGTATTTTCTGCTGTGTCTATGCTAAAGTTATCCTGCTCAGTTAATCCTGGATGTACATCGCCACCTACTGGATCAACAAACACAAATTGACATTCTGTAGATTTAACAATAGCTGTAAGATAATTTAAATAGTTTGCTCTCAAGTGTTTTTCTAAAGTTTTAGGTTCGTATCTAGCAGTTGAATGTAAGTCCCAACCAACTGCTAAAATAATCTTATAACGAGTTGCCGCTAATTGCATACCTACTAGTTCTTCTCGGTTATTTATATCAACAGTAACTTGCCAATCAAACGTATTTAATCCTGGAGGACGTTCCAATTTAACGTAAAAATCATCGTTCATCCAAAGATTACAATGCTGATTAAAATTGTTTCTTAATAGCTGTCGTGCAGTATTAAAGTCATCAGTTACAACATTGTCGTGCCATACTTTCCCCCAGACACTGTAAGGTCCCCACACAGGTCCTGCTTCTTTGAGTACATCAGCAGTTAGTGTGTCTGTAGGTTCGAACTTATCAGTTAATACCCAACATACTTCCATTAGAATTGATTCCAGTTAAAACCGCCAGTGCAACGCCAACCTGTTACTTCATTACTACCGCTGTTAAACACAATGTCTCCTTTAAGTCCTTGATGCCCAGGTACTTTATCTGACCATGTTACATTATTGCGACCAATTCTTAGCTTAGGTATTCTTACAATGCCATCTTCATCAATACGAATGTCGCCCTGTTGATTTAATCCAATATGTAAACTACCTTTTCCTGATAAACCAACAAATCCAGTATCTTTACTTATCTTTCCCATTGACATACTAACTTCTTGGTCCCATAGTTCTAATGCCATAGTAGGTTTATCTGTGTTGATACCTACTCTGGTATTTAATACTGTTAAAGTTTCATTATTCAATGAGGTAAAGCCTTGTACTGCTAATTCACTTAAACGTCCTACTTCTGTAATTTTAGTTTTTGTTACAGTGGGTGTTAGTTGATCACCATCAATAAGTTTCTTGCCATCAATTAATACCATATCAAAATCAATGCCCTGTGTCTTGGCTAGTGTTAATATATCTTCAGTCAACTGTTCTGTTGTTTGCGATTGTATCTCATTGAGAACATTACCAGTGATTGTATCTTTTAGTTCTATCCAGCTTTCGTTGTCTGTATTAACGCGACCTTTGAGTATAAGTGTTCCGCTGACTGTGATATCGCCATCAATTTGAGCATGTTCTGTTGTACGTAGAAGTCTAGTAATCAGTTCATTTTCATTAACTACATATTCGTCTGTTATTGTTAGCTGTGGTGATTGACTTGAATCATTGATACCACGTCTAAGATTCCCGATAGTATTTTGTACACTGCGTTGTATTTCTTGTTCAACGTTCAAGTCTTTAAAATTACGTTCTATTTTACTAACAGCAATTTGATTTGATATTGCCTGTGTTTTAACACTCCAGTCTGGATCATTAAATCTACGTTCCATAATGGGTTCAATCTTTGAATCAACTATTGAGAATATTTTTGATTCATCTACTATAGAGCTTAACTCTTTGATTTGTCCTGTGTCAAACATACGTTTAACTGAGTTTTCAACAGCATCTACTAACTGCGGAGCCCACTCACTGCTATTGAACTTTGCATTAACACGGTCCTGGGCATACTTAACAACTGCTTGTTCAACAACTTCTTTCCAGGCGTCATCTTCTAACAAGGATTTCATTTCTGCTTCTACCTTCTTAGAAATTTCTGTTTCAACTAATTTAACTATCTCAAGTTGATCAAGCATCGTCTTCTCTCCATAAATCTAATGTACAGCAGTGAAACCCACCGCCTAGTGTTCTTGAATGTGTTAACTTGCTAGGTATTACTGTAAAGCCTCGATTAGTTAACCTGCTAATTATTTTATGTTGGTCTTGGTCTATCATAACTGTTTTACGGTCAATTGAAAGTACATTTAGTGCCATCCATTTTGACGCATAAGGGTACTTATAAAAGCCCAGTGGGGATATAAGATCTTCGGTGACCCAAATAATATCCCATCCGTTAAATATTTTTGGTAGTTTATCTGCCGTAATTCTGCTAGCATTTAGCATCACAGTATGTTCGTTTAGTACTGATATAGTTGAATCAATATGTACACCTTGATAGATGTCATCTAGCACATGTACCTTTTTGTCTGGAAACTGTTTCTGTAACCATTCAGCACCTTGTCGATTGCCCGAATCACTTACAAGATATAATAAATCATCATTATGTCTTAATACATTTGCGGCATCAAATACTACTTCTGGATCATCAATAGTAATAAACTTTTCTTCAAGCAAGTAACTGTATGTTTCTCGTTCTCTCTGCCTACAGGGAAAACGCATGTTACAATCAATGACAGTATCATCAATTATTAGCAGTCTGTCTCTTGGGCAGTAACCATACATACCATCAATTGCTTGATAATCTAAGTCACCAGGTCTATGTACTTCAACACCATGCAAAACTAATTGATTACATATTCGATCTAGTTCCATTTCTGTTTGCTCTATAATAGACGCTTCAACAGGTCCACTCGGTACCGGTGAATGTTTCCACCTGGTAGTTTCTTCCATCTTACGAAACTCTTGATCTTTACTGGGCCAGTTAGCATTTATAGCTGTGCCAACTACAACTGATCTTAATTTGCTATATTCATTTGATGATTGTATTTTTAAAGTCATTTAAACTTCCTGTCTATCCATTTCTTACCCACGTATAACATAGCCACTACTACAACAATAGTGCCAAGCAGAACTGCTTCTGATACTAAGTCACCTTGACTGCTGTCTATTTCAACACCCTTTGTGCTTATTGCAATACGTTGTGTGCTTACGTCTTCAATGGTATTATTCTGGCTCATACATTCCTGTAACTTGCATTGTGTATCTGTCTGTGTCGCCGATGTTTGCGGCTAGGTGCGGACAAGTATAGTTCCATCCTACCCACTGTCCTGCTTTCCAATTTAGTATAGCATTACCGTTAACTTCTAAATAGTGTCCACTTTGCCAATCTTCTAAGAACACTACAATTCTTCTAATGCGATTGTGTGTAATGTTGTGTACCTTTTTATACATCACATAAGTATCCGAATGCGTTGGTAATATACACCCTGGTGTCATCTTATATAGACTTGCACCAACATTAGCCATACCGGTAGTTTTTGCTATAGGCATCACCCAATCAGGCAATCCGTCAAAGTCTATAATTTCGCCTGTATACTTGTTATAACGATGTCCACGAGATACCCATTGAGTCTTCGTAATGTCATCGTTAAAAGGTTTATTAGTGTAAGGTAAGTTTTTGTACTCGCCCCAGACTGGATCAATGGCTCCTGTGAACCATACTCCGTTATCATGTACTTCCATTATCTTGTGTTTCCGTAATGTAATACCTCATAGTTATCTGTTGTTTCTAACTTACGCCAAGGATCAACTACTACTGACCCTGGAGCAATATCAAAGTAGAATTGTTGCTGTTCTTGTTCGCCAGTATAACCATATGTAATTTGTCTATCATGTGCATTTAATACTATAGCCTTTTCCATAACAATGTCAACACATTCGGTTTGATCATCTGCTATAGGATCAACGTATACCACTTCATGCCCAAGTTCTTTGATGTAATGTCCTATCAGTGTAGAGTATGAACCAATGCAGTATTCAACATCTGGTTTATATGCTTTACCGTTAATAACAATAGGACCTTGCATGACATTTTGTTTATGTGCTTGTACTAGGTATTCAGCTAAATTCTTAGCCTGTATCTCTCTAGCGTGCATGATAGTATCAAACAAGTCATAGCCTATGTCATACTTTTCTGCTAACCATCGTAATGCAATATTATCCCTCGGGTGACAAGCACCAGCATCTCCCATACCTGCTGTCATATACTTAGGACCCATAATACGCATATCTGATCTAGCAAGTGCACCTGTAACTACATCAACATCAATATGGCCAATCCTGAGAGCGAAGTCTTGGATCATGTTAGCTAACCCTACTTTCGCGGAGATGAAAGTATTGTAGAAGATTTTAATAGCTTCTGCTTCGTCCCAGGTGCCATACTCGTAACGAGGATTGTTTTCCATTAATGATTTGTATATGTCAATCAATGGTTGTATTTCCTCGGTTGAACCGTTTTCTGTTCCCATAATAATCATTTCAGGATTTACCATATCCCATTTAACTGAACCCATAGCAATCAAGTATGGATTATAAATTAATTGGTGTTGATCATCTAACAGTGTTCTAAAATGTGTACGTGTTGTGCCAGGTAGTACTGTTGAAATAAGCACAATCTTTTTTGGTTCTTGTGCATGTTCGTTAATTTCTTTTATTGATTCTAATACATGGTCATGACCAAAGTCTTTTGGCTCCATGTGTGAACTAGGTACTGACCCATCGTACCCTTCTTCGTGTGGGGTTGGTACTGCAATAAAGATATATTCACCGTGTTCTACAGTGTCTTTGATCGTTGAAACTTTAACAGTGTCCGACGTCCTTGGGTAAATATCATAGCCGGTAACAGGATACTTTGTAGCAAATACTTCTGCACAGTCTAATCCAAGTTTACCAAGCCCTATAAAACTAATTTTTGTATCTAACATATGTTCTCCGCAAACAATTTTTATCAATGGACTTACGAAACTTATCTTAAAGATAAGAACTTCTCCATGCTTACTTATCATCCGTTTGGTACCAGGGGTTATAAAAATCTCCAAAGTTGGGATATAGATAATCATCACGGTGTCCACGAGCTACTTAAAAATGCTCAGGTGTTAATGAATGATCAAGAACCTATAATGCTAGACTACATACTAGGTTGGAAACAAGAGGTATTAGCAGACCCTGGACCTCCCTTTGACACTATAGTAGATATTACAATTAGAGATAAAAAAGAAGATAGCTATTGGAAGGGCGACGTAGATCTAGAAAAATGGAATCAGCAGAAAGACCAATATACAAGTTTAGTAGATCATTTCACTACAACTACCTCGGACATAGAGTTTGTCAGTCAACTTATGTTTCCTGGTATAGTTAAACCAATAATAGTACACAGCGAGCTTAACAGCTCAGATGCTGATGCTATTCAAGACCATTTTATTCCTGTATATATATTCTGGCACGGACTAGTTAGTAGAGACTGGTACAGGCATTGGAAACATAGTACTCAGTGCAGACCTCATATTAAAAGAACTGATAACAGTAAAAGATTCTTGTTGTATGCACGTGCATGGACAGGAACAAGAACCTATAGACTAAGATTTGTAGAGCAAGTTATAAAAAATAAATTACACCAATCATTTAAATACAACTTCTTTGAAACAGACCATAACGAATTTTATAGACAATATACTGATATAGAAATAACAGATTATTTTGAAGCACAACAAGAATCAGATGTAAACAGCAGTTTATTCTTTGAACAGATACTGAAAGGACACAATGCGGATAATCAAAAACCATTTGAAAAAGGACAGCCAGAAGTATCTAGTAACTCAAGTGCATATATTGATGTAAGTGATTATGAATCAACTAGTATACAAGTTGTTGCTGAAACCTTGTTTGAAACAGATAAAATTTATCTTACTGAAAAAACATTTCAACCCATAGTAGCAGGACAACCTTTTTTAACATTATCAGCCCCTAACACGCTACAAACACTAAAACATTATGGCTTTAGAACATTTAGCAACGTATGGGACGAGTCGTATGATCAAGAACAAGATCATGATCGACGTATGGAAATGGTGGTTGAACAAATAGCAAAGTTAAACAATTTGTCTGATGACAAGTTTAAAACTTTATATCAACAGTGTTTAACAATATGCGAACATAATAGACAGCATTTCTTTAGTGATCTATTTGAGCATCAGATATTACTAGAATACGATACTAATTTTAAATCTGCGTTTACTAAACAAAAAGAACACGCACTGACTAATCCCGGAGGTAGTAGAATGGCCATTGCTGATCAGTTCTGCTTCAAAGGATACCATTCAGAATTCCATTATGAGCAAGATCAAAGTTATTTAAAATACATGTTAGCCAGGTCACGTGAATATTCTGAGGAACAATATCAGGCAATACTCAAACAGTACTGGTGGGCAAAAACATTAGAGGATAACTAAGGGGGATGGGAGACGGCAGGGTTTTACCCCTGCCTTTTTCTTACTTTACCGTTTCGTGCATAGCACGTAACAATATCGCTCTAAGCCTGCAAGACTTTTGATAGTCTTTTATTGCATGCTCTCTACAGTAGCGAGTCCACATTGTCATAGTAATACCCTCCTTTTTACGGTTAGGTACGTTCCTTCGGTAATCATTACCTACTTCCGTCTCTTTCGAGATGAACGATGATAATGCGTTCCTTCGACTAATAATGAAGTCTACTTCCGGCCTTACGGCTGAACGTAAGTATATTTATACGCTATTAAGATTGTTAAGTCAACAGTGTTCGAATAAATACTAGTATGAAAAAACTAATCAAACAGGCTTTACCAACAAAACTATGGCTAAGTTTACTCGTTGCCATAGCTATGATATGGTATCACGCATAAGGAGCGACAAAAATGAGCAAGTTTAGCGGACTACTGGATGCAAAATTTCATCCACCTAGAACTTGGGTCTTAGACTCAAAACTAACATACACTGATGAGAAACTAACCGATAGACATATCACAGATCTTAAAGATATTGGTCTAAAAGTTACTAACAACGGTAAAGTAACTGCACCGGCAGGACTAAAAACAGACATGGCGTCTGTGCCAAGATTTATGTGGTGGCTAATTGCTCCATTTGATGTTGCTAGAGCCGCTGTTATACACGACGTGTTGTACAGTGCAATTAGAAAATTCCGTTATCATGGTGGCGGCGATGCTATGGCAGAACGTGCTAAAACAGCCGCTGACCTAGTATTCAAGCATGCAATGGATGATGCTGAACCACCAGTACCTAGTTATAAAAAATACTTATGTTACCAAGCAGTAAACTGGTTTGGTGCAAGTTCAATTAAACCATCTGAAGAAGACAAGTAAGATGTATTGGGAATTATGGGTAGTACTTGGAGCACCAATTGCTACTCTGCTGTTTGCTTTATTTGTTATTTTCTTTACCGAAACCTTAGATCCCGACGAAGAATGAGCTGGAAATTTTTACTTGTTAGTCTTGTAGGTACTATGTGTTTATTTCTATTTTTGGCATGCTTCTGGCACGATCTACACAATTCAGATGTTATAATATTACTTGATGAAATAGTTATCACTCCTGATAACTTATAATAAGTATAATTGTATTCACTAAGAAAGCGAGAAAAGAAATGCGTTTAACTGATGAGGCCTTTACTGAGGCAACGCAAGAGTTAGAAGAAATAACTGTAGACTTTGTAGAAAATCACGGAATGTCTATGGACGAGTTTAACGGAATGACGTTAGCTCAGATAGTTCGCTTTTATATCCACAATGATGAATTTGATCATATTAGATCATTACTAAATGATGTACTTAAAAGTATTGATGACATTGAGGATGGAGAAAGATTTAATAAAATAAATCAATTCATTAAAGATCAAGACGAAGACGAGCAGTAGTTATTAATTAACAGCCTGCTTGTCTAACCTTTTCCCAAGTACCGTTTCTATACTGTACATACTCACCGGCATTGGTATAACTAAACTGCCCTTCCCAGGGCTCAGTAGCAAATTCTAATTTAGTAGGTTCCGTAGGAGTATATCCTACAGTAGGATTTTGTTTTGACCATTTCTTAAAGTTATCACTCATCATAGTGATATTTAGCTTACTTTGATTTTACTGGTGTAAAACCTTCTCTAGGTAGAATTGAAAAATCACCATTGTGCCAATCAATACGTATAAGCTCAGGATGATCAGGTTCTTCAGTCCAACATCCTGGAATATATAATCCATCTATACGTTGAGCTGACGCTCTATATCCAGGTTTATCATTACACTCAGCATCTTGTGATAAAACTATGCGTAAGTTTGCGGCAAATTGATGTACCAACAATGGTAGTGGTTCTGCAAAGACTTGGTGGCTACACAGTAACGTAAGTAGTATAATTAGTTTACGCATATTAAATCTCTGTATGTAGCTTACATGCTTCTGTTGTAAACCAGTCAGCTTGGAATGTAATAATTTCTCCATCGTCTGCATCCTGATAGTTTACAACAGGTATGATACGTGAATTTGGTTGCGGCTTAGCATCTGCCGTACTAGGAATATTATAACAGCCCGTATGGATTGTTCCGTTAGATTCTGTAGCGTATGCTGAGTAAGGAAATAGTTTGTGATCTATTTTTTCAGCTTCGCAGGTTTCAGCAGTTAATACAATCAGTCCGCCTGCTGTATTGGCTAGACATACTTTAGCATGAGGACCAGCAAGTGCTGATGTGGATATTAGTGTTAGTGTTGTAATTAATAATTTAAGCATATTTTCTCCCTCCCCGGAGTAAACCTTTTCTTAAATTAGGTTTCCTTTTGAGAAAGATAATATAAGTATTATTAAGAAGTGTTGCTTCTTTTTTATTCTTGTATAGTTATTTATTAAAAAGTAGTACAATATTATATAGCAGGATAAATTGTATGGTTGATATTTTTTGATTAAATAGAGTTATGGATAAAAGAATAATCAAGATAGAACCTGTCAAACAAGAGATAAAAATAGGTTGGATGCTATCTAGATACTGCAATTACGATTGCATGTATTGTCCCTCTGTATACCACGATAAAGACATTAGCACGTTATACAGTTTAGAAACGTTAAAAGAAAAGTGGCAATCTTTTTATAGTAAAACTGAACATCTAAACTTACCTTATAAAATTGACATCACCGGCGGAGAGCCAACTGCTAATAAAAACTTTCTACCTTTTATTGATTGGTTAAGGCAAAACTATCAGCTAGTAAAAGATATTATAGTAACATCAAACGGAAGTGCTAGTGTAAACTATTATAAAAAGTTGTCAAAATACATTGATAATTTATCGTTGAGCTTTCACGGAGAGTTTACAGACGAAGCAGAGTTCTTTTCCAAATCACAAGAGCTTAGTATATACTTTAAGTCAATGAGAAAATACTTTCATGTTAATGTAATGAAAGAAAGCTGGAATCTAGAACGTATTGAGTTGTTTAGCAAGTACTTGGACCAGCACAATATAAATT
>Ga0228674_1000193_pt1 | contig 47101 bp, 66 predicted proteins | sample 1D_rmetaG_FD_189054 | JGI IMG/M metagenome (GOLD analysis project Ga0228674, IMG submission 189054) | Seawater microbial communities from Monterey Bay, California, United States - 1D_r | ecosystem: Environmental > Aquatic > Marine > Coastal | place: USA: California | collected 2016-09-26
CCTCGTCCCTTTCCCCACCCCCTTCCCCCGATTCAAGATCTTGAACCTTCTTTTCGCATTCAATGCTGGAACCTTGTCCTGGGACTCTAATCACTTACTAGTTATCACTTCACTCGTACCTCGCTCAGTAGTCGGTTGTTCCTGTGTTCATTAATCAATCATTAGGAGCTACATCATGGCTACATTCTCATTCGACTCTATCTCTCAGCGTTTCAACAAGGAATTCACCGGCAAGCCTCAACTCGACAAGATCCTCAACAAAGCCCAAGACATCACCATGGACTCAGCAGAGTGGGTCGGCAAGAACTCAGACACCATCCTACTCGGTGCTGCCGCCTTAATGCTCGGTGACATCGCTGAATCCCTCGACACTCTCGAATCACTCTCTACCCTCGACATCGCGCTCGAACACAACCTCATCTAAGGAGATAGACCATGGAAAACTACACATGCCTCAGGGAGACCGGCAAGCGTCGGCTCTACGCTATCACCAACCCTGCGTGGAACGCTCGCCTCTCGGCATCCGACGACGCTACCCAAGCCTTTGCCTCGTTCTTCGAGAACAGCTACCACGAGTCCGTCACTCACATTGCCCACGGCAAGATCAACACTGACCAGTGGTACTTCAAGACTCTCTACTTACCAATCATGGAGGGCGAATAGCCCTTCAACCCTTATCACTTATCAAAGGAGCTACATCATGTATATCTCTATCAAAAGCATCGCAATCTTCCTCTTATCCGTCTACGCACTCGCATGCGCTTATGCCTACGCAACCCAGACCGTTGTCAATCCCAGCTCAATCACTGACGACTACATCTGCATCAAAGACTCGATGCCCGACTCTTACATCTGTATGCCCAAATCCAAAGATCCTATCCCTTGGTATCTCAAGCCCGTTAGAACCATCAACCCTTAACCCTTATCAATTGACCCTTGTCAAAGGACAACTGCTCATGATCACTTTAGTCTCAATATCTACCGTCTTTACCATCAACATCGTACTCTGGACCCTCAGCCTCATGGCTTATGGACTACTTAGCCTCTATCTCTGGTCAATTGACAATGGTCTAGAGTACGTTTCCAACCGCAGGGACAACGAACAACGCCTAACTCAACACTTGTTAGGCATCAACCGCTTCGGTAGGCAAGTTCAACGCCCATCCCTGCTCCTCTACCCCTTAATACTTGTCGGTTCAGCAACGACAATGGCCACTTTCTGGCTCTTCACCTACATCTTGTTCCTACTCTAGGGTCAAATGTCCACTGTCCATGGCCAATCGGTCCATGTGTGCCACATTTCGACCCGTGTGACAGCTTTTACGCAGTGTGTGCCAGAAATGTGTGCCAACTTTCATTTCCCCTTAACCCTTAACATTCAACAACTTAACCCTCATTTACCAAAATGTGTGCCATGTGTGACGCCTTTTTAGACCTTGTTTTAAAAAGAGTCGTTACCTAAATATAAAAACCACTTTCAAATGAACTCAGAAAAAAGCTGTCACACTGTCACACACTACAGAAATAATGCCTTATATCATTGATTACTATACGAATAGTGGTCACTAACTTCTGGCACACAATCTGGCACACATCCTAAAAAACCCGTCACACACACCAAAACTTGGCACACAAGTCCACACATTGTGTACGGATATTCGCTCGTACCTCACTCATTAGTCGGTTCGTTTAGTAAGTGTCACTTGGCACTTATCCCTCATCAATAGGAGATCAACCATGTCACTCGACAAGCTAGTAACTAACCCTCAAACCCCGTTATTCGACCTCAAGGACGAGTTTCGCAAGATACATAACGATTGGTGCTTGGCAAATGACGTGCCTGAAGCACAAATCAAGCCTGAATCTGGAGAAGACATCATTGAGGCAGAGCAACGCATCACTGATCGAGTCTACTTCGCAACCATGGAGAAACGTCATGTCAAATGAATACCAAGTCATTCAATGGGATTACAACTCTAACGACCTCCCACAATCCGAAAAGATAGTCTTTGAAGGCACTAAGCAGCAGTGCTCGGACAAAGTTAAGTGGGTACTCGCAAATCTCCCAGAAAACATTGATGCAATGGTCATCAAAGCATCAGATCAGTTTCCCCTTGGCCTACGTTAGACACGCTCGTACCTCACGCGTCAGTCGGTCGTTTTTGTATGTCTTGCGATATTAGTAGGACATATATTACATTAGTCACCATAAAGGAGGCGTCATGCCAAAAATAATCAACTTGCACCTTGAGAATTGGTCCTTGCTCATTGCCACTTGCGATGAACAGGAGCAAATCGACAGAGATGACCAAATGGATCGTCTCGATTTAGCGCAAATAGAAGATCTTATCAATTACGAACCTTCATTTTATCAATCATCACTTTAATCAATTAATCCACGTATGGAGATTACAGCTATGGCTAGCAACAACAACGGTTACACCTTACCCGCAAACCTCGACGCAGACCGCGAAGAGCTTACCTATCCACGCCAAACGGAGCACGACCACTACACGGCAGACACCATTGCAGACCCAGAGGGTACTGAGCAACGTGAACGCCGTCGTGAACAGTGGCCATCGTTCGTGTTAGAGAACTTCTACGAGGACACCAAGTCTTTGTGGGGCAAGCCTAACAAGAACGACGAATCGCTACTTCGTCCAACAGCGGCTTACATCATGGAGTGCATGTCGTTTTCAGAGATATCTGACGAAGACAACGCGGCCATGACAAAGCTCGCTAATGCACAGTCTGACATGTTCGACACGTTGCTCAGTTCTTACAGCAACATGCTCGACGCTGTAGACGGCGCTACGACCTTCGAGATCATGAAATCTGTAGCCAACATCACCACCAACAACCTCGCCAAGCGTGCCATTGCCAAAGCAACGTACTTCAGTGCAACGGGTCGCTTAACAGAGTCTTACGAGGAAATTCCAGAGTATGTGGAGCGCATGCAAGACCGCATGTTCGAGGCATCAACACAAGCCGCCGTGTGGAAACAAGTACACGCCGCTTTGTGGTCTCACCTCAAGTGGAACAAGTCGCCTATCTACTTCACAGAGAACGCGATCAAGAACGAGCTTGCACAAAAAGCACGTTACTTCGACAAGACCTATCGCCCCGTCAAGCCTGCAACGGCGACATGCGATGACTTGAGCAAGTTCAAGGTGGCGTGCTAACGGTTAACTCCTAGACCGGCGCTCCTTGATTCGCCCTTCGGCTGGCCCATGACAGTCGGAGGGCTTTTTTAAACCCAGGACAATTACGTGCTCAACGGAGGCAAGTATGCCGAACAACGTAAACGTAATCATCGTCACAAATTGCAGTACCGACAGCTACGACTGCGAGCTGTTGGTTAAAGCCTATTCTGTCTATCCAAAAAATCTAAACCGCGAATACTTTGAGCACATGGTGCTACAGCGTGGTTATGAACTATCCGAAGAAGCCTTCAAAGACTTCTGCGACCCCGCCCTCATCCCTTTCGGCATTCTTATCGAACCAGACTTCATGTACTACGAAGACAAAGAGCAAGGCTACACCGAGCACCAAAGCACCTTTCACATCGATGAACAGTACGTCATTTGGTACGAAGAAGGCGAAATGGAAACTATCCATTACTACGGCGACACCCACGAATGCTGGATGAAACCGCGCAGAGAGGAGAACTCATGAACCGCGAAGAATTCTGGGCATGGTTAGACACCTGCCCTACCCACAAATGGGAATGCGTCCAGATAGAAGGTGACTACTGCCGAATCATATTCCCACTAGATGAAGAGGACGACGCCGATGAAGACTGAACAAATAGCCCCCAGCTTTTGGCAAGTGACCCTTAACCATGAACAAACAAGGCTTGTCTTCTGGTCACAAACCAGCCGTCAAGCCGCAATCCAAAAAGCACACGATTACGTGCTTACCAACCCAAGCAGGAAAACACAATGCGTCCAACCAAGGTAGAAATTGAACCGATGTGGACGACCAAAATGCAGCAACTACTTTGCATCCTGGAGAACCCAGAAGCTGATCCAATAGCAATTAACGATGCGCGAACAGTACTTCTCAATTTGGCCACCTACATCGACATCGTTAACTCAATGCAAGAAGGCATCTACGAACAGACTCTGTCCTTCGAGCAATCATCCTCAACCCTTCACTAGGAGTGTGCACCCATGCCATCAGTTGAATACGTCGAAATTGAATATCAAGCAAACGTCGATATCGAAGATGTCACTGTCTACGACCACGAAGTAAGTACTTGTTTTGACCCTTCAGAATACAAACAGGAAGTGCTCGACGCTATCAAGTTCGACGGCTCAAGCGACCTGCTCACATGGGCAGTTCGAGAGAAGAACATGTCTGCCGACGACATTTACCAAACGCTTCTCGATCACAACATGGTCAGCACGCACCTGCGCACGAATCAGAAGGAACTCAAACAATACTCATTGGAAGAGCTCTTCACGGAGATGCTGCGCCGACATGTGGAGGATATTTGATGAGTTCTTCTTTCGAGCAAAGAGCCCTGCAACCTTTCCTAAACGACATCAATCGATACTTACCTACAGAAATTCGCTTCCCTTTAACTCAAGACATGGCCAACACAATAGGCTCTGAACTTGACTCCAAGTTGTCCCCAGAAAATTTACATGAAGATGGCGAAATCACAAATGCACAAGCCGATTATAAAGGCAGAGCCCTTATGGCTCGTGTTCATAGCCTTCGCCAGTACTGCGCTAAAAACAACTTAAACACACCTGAAATACACGAGGCATGGGACTGATGTACATCGTAGCTTGGTACCAACCCAAATATTCCCCTGTCGAAGACTTCTATGAGGTCTTTGACACTTACCAATTAGCCCTCGAACGCTATCGAGAGGTAGAGGCACAAGAAGACACTCAGTCAGTCAGCATCGCAGGTGTCATGAAATCTACTGATTACAGTCCCTGCACAGAAGCGAGGTCGGAATAATGCCAGAACTAACACAGTACCGATACGAAGCGGTTGTGAAACTTGAAATTAATCCAGTGCGCTACGCATGGAGCAAAGAACACTTCATATCCCAAGTGATTGAAGAGTACGGCAACGACAACTTCCATGTTTGCCAAGAAGATTTTGTATCAATCGATACTGAAAACCCCAATGAGGAGGACGACTAATGTCACTAGACGCCAACTGCCGCCACTGCGGTGAACCATGGGACATCTACGAGTTTCACGATTTCCCTAACTACAAAAAAGCAGTCAAAGCATTCCAGAAATATGGGTGCGGCATGTTCGATGCTGACCCAGATGATCTGGACTCCGCATCTAAGTGCAGTAACCCCGTTCTAAATCCGCAGCTCGCTGCAATAGCTGGCGCTCTACAAGAGCTCAGTGATCACCCCGACGAGTGGATGGACGCAGAACAATATCTTTAGGAGGAAAATATGTACTACATAGCACCCGCAGACAATTGCAAGAACGACGTGGTCATCTACACCCTCAAGAAGCGCATCTCTGATTTCAAAGCAGACGACGACGTTCAGTATGTCGTGTACAGAAGCAAGACAGACATGCGAGAAGGCAGTGGCTGGTTCCCCTACTACATCGGCAAGAACGGCAAGCTCAACAAGAGCAAAACTGAAGGCTTCATGAGATTTGGAGGCTGTGGACTATGAGCTACTGGATTACACATTACCCCAAGTCAATGCAAAGTTGGGACAGCTTCTTTCTTCCCAACAAACCACCAGAAAGAGTCTTGAACATCTCTCGCAAAATACAGCGCCTCGGCGACTTTAGTAAGCATTACAGGAATGAAGACGAAGGCTCTATGTGGCTGGTCCGTAAGAACCAACGCATGATTCCTGGACAAACGTTGTCTAATTACGTGCTGCGCAACGGCAAGCTTAAACGCGGTCACCCACTCGATGATCTTATCGTTCACGATCAGGAGGATTAGCCCGTGAAAACTCCAGAATACACATTTATGTGCTGGCCCACTCTTGACATGACCTTTGACATTCATGCAAACGACGGTGAAGAAGCTCTTAAAAAGCTACACGCACTTACCGACGACATTATCAATGAGTGCTGCGCCAAACTTACTGCCATTGGAGGCATACAGGGCGGCGCTGATCTCCCTTACATCACCGACATTGACGATTACGAGGAGGACGAAGATGTCTGAACACTTCTTCTCTCTCGCTACCACCGCATTCTTAACTCTCTTAATTCTCCATCTCGGAGGATCACTATGAAAGCTTACTACCGATTTCACGGTCAGTTTGTTACCGACAAGTTCATAGATGTCATTGCCGAAAACTATGACGAAGCTTTCCGCATCGCCAACGAGCATATGCACAAAGCTGTAGACGAACTGTTGATCACAAACCGTGGGCTAGATTTTTATAGCCCAGATATCACTGTCACAAACGAAGAGCCCAACGAAGAACCCTGCACACTCAACGGCGGTATAGAAGGCGTAGCCGATTGGGCTTTTACTATAGAGGACTATCCAGCATGACCCCGCATGAAGCAGTTCAGATTATCGAAGACGCAGGAGGCCCGACAGCATGGGCCGAAACAGACTGCGACGGACCCGAAGATTACCCAGCGAAATACCGTGAGGCGTGGCAGTACCTGCACGACACCGGCATCGCTTACCAACTACAAGGCTGGTATGGCCGCGTAGCCGATCAATTTGTTGGAGAAGGAATCATTAACCCATGAGCGCAAAAACTATTTTAAAAGGAACAAACATGTTCCACACACCAGAAGATTGGGATGAACTCTTTGCTTACATCGAACAATTTTCTGGTGGAGAAAAAATTGCAGCAATGGTCTGCGCCCACATGGCGTGGAACCTAGCCGCAAAACTTACGCAACCGGAGGAGGAATCATTAACCCATGACCATCGTCGCTTATCACTGGGCCATTGAAAAATGGGTAGAAGCAAACTGCGAGTGCGGAATTGACAAGTACGGTAACTGGAACGAAAAAATTTTTGAAGAGCTCGGATGTGGTTGTCGAGACGACATTGCCGCAAGCCGAGCATGGGATAAAAAAAGGAGGATCTATGCAGCAAGTAAGCTACACATCATCTGTCGAGACACGCAAAGGTACGCGTATCTGGATAGAGGGCGAAACCCTTAACCGGTCAGGATTTATTCCTGGCACCCCTATCAGCATCACCTACGACTTCGACAACCACGAGATCCTCATCACACCCGATGAGAACTCTACTCGCATAGTCACCAACGGTAGCCGTAACGGCAAAGCCAGACCCATCATTGACATGCAAAACAAGAAAGTCGATGAGCTCTTCCCCGTTGGCACCCGCGTCATTGTCATGTATCAGCAAGGTCTTATTCAGATACGTGCTAGCAATGAGGTGCAAGCCAAGGACGAACGCGAGCAACGACTCGCAACTAACCTCAAAGCCAAATCACTTACCACAGCAACCATGTTCTCCGGTGGTGGCATCTCACACGAGGCTATCCACACCGCCCTGTCTGACCAAGGCATCCAAGCCAACACGGCATGGCTTGCTGAGTCAGAAGTAAAGTACAGCGAGTCAGCACTTGGCAATTGTCTCTCGATAACTGACGACACAACGCTGCTCAGTGGCACGGTCGAGGAGATCGAGGACATCTACTACGGCAAGGTAGACATACTGACCTTCTCTATGCCCTGCGCTGGCTTCAGCAAGGCAGGTAAGGTCAAGCACAAGATGACCTCAGAGCAGCATAGCGGCACTGCATTGTTCGGTGTCTACAACGCGCTCAAACACTCCAACCCAGCCATCGTGATCAGCGAGAACGTGACAGAGGCTCAAGACTCGCCCATGTACACGTTGCTACGCACAGAGCTGGAACGTCGTGGCTACAAAATATTTGAGCAAACGCTCAATGCAAAACACACGGACAGTATCGAGAATCGCAATCGGTACTGGCTTGTGGCAATTAGCCAAGGATTGGCTCCCACCAGCTTGGCACTTGACCATGTACCAGCGTCAGGTGTCAGCATAGATTCGATACTCCAATCAGTCCCAGAGGATGAGTGGAAAGACCACACTTATCTCAAAGAGAAAGCCATCAAGGACGCAGCAGCAGGCAAAGGCTTTGCCAAACGTCAGTTGCTCGATGGATCTGAGACTCGGATCGGTACTATCGGTCGGTTCTACGCAAAACGCCGCAGTACAGAGCCGTTTATGACCCGCTCTGATGGCAAAGAACGACTGCTTACTCCCATCGAGCATGCCGCAGTCAAATCAATACCCCCACGCCTTATTAAAGGTGTGTCCACCACAACTGCCCACGAGATTCTCGGGCAGTCAGTGGATTTCAAGCAACCTTACGAGCTCATGAAGCTCATTCTAAAACGTGTAGCCAAAAGCGACACATCTAACCAGGAGTATCCTTATGCAAACGCAAGCTGAACAAAAACTCGACCTCTCCCAATTCTATGGTTCCGCATCTTTCCAGAAGTTTGGTCTGACCAAAAACATATCTAGCGAAGGCGTTACTTATTTCGCTGAGGAAATGAGTGCTTTCTGGTACTTGGATTCCATATCTGCCTGTCTGGCTGACTTAGAACTAGACGGAAAAGCTGTTGATTTTGCAGTAATTAAAATCAAGCCAGTACCGCACTACAAGGCTGACATCGTCATCGAAGATGGTAACGACAATGTAATCTACACCCACAATGTATCGTTCACCGACTTGGACTTTGACCGCCTGCCTGAAGACTTCATGATCTGGGCTGAACGCAACGAGTTGGGCAGTTTCACCCTGTACCTGCCTAGAGAACGCTGAGACATGATTACTAGAGCGCAACGCGTATCGCTGCACCGTATTTGGCTGCAGAACGATCAAGGACTTACGTACCGCCAGTTCCGAAAGACGGCTACGCGTGGCATCGGCATGGACTGCATCCTTGTTCAATGGTCAGGCATGTGGCTCGGCATCGAAACAGATGGCTATACCCACAGTTAAATCACCACTTTTATTTGCTAATGCGCATTAGCTAGACTAATATCTACTAAAGGGAATGACTGCATGGACACGCAAGAATTTTTAGATCTCTCTAACGAGCTAAATACCCAACTTTGTCAAGACCAACATCAGTTCGAGCTGTATTCGTTTATGACGGTCTGGCTCAAAAGCAGGATGCCTAGTCTCTACAAAGAACTAGAAACCAATTTCAGGAGGATAGAACCGCATGTCTACGCCCACCAAGCCTGTCTTGACCACCATACAGACAGAGCCAGCCAAGCCTTTTAATGAAATGTTTGGCAAGTTTCTCACGGCCAACCTGAATCATATGTCGAAGCACGACTTCCTAAACTTACCGGACTGTCGCGTACTCCATTCGATTCAAGATCCTGTCTCTTCTGGCCTTTGGCTCTTGGTACCTGACGACGATAACGAAATCTATCAGCGATTGGTTGATTGCAATTATCAATACTCGTTTGTCTCTCTCCTACAAGTAGCACGACGTAACGGCTGTCAGTGGATTCACTTCTCTGAAGACGCCTCGATTATCTCCGGTATTCATCTCTACGAAGACGAAGACGCTGCATGGGCCACTACCCATATTGGAGGCGCGTTGCAGTGAGTTACGCCGTGTTTCCTTCTAGCAGAGGTGATAACGCACCTAGCTTAACCAAGAACGAAGACAAAGAAACCGTCCGAAAGCAGGTAGCGGCAGACATAGCAGCCTACTTAGCCAAGGGCGGCACCATTACTTATTGCCCCCAAGGAGAATCTGCCATGGATATGGCCCAACAATATATTCAAGGATCTAAAAACTCGCGTGATCAAGAGTTGAAACTTGCAAAATCATTTAATTTCTCGGGGTCTAAAAGCTCTCGAAAACTAACTCACTGAGGGGGTCAGATGTTATTAACCCTAGACTTTGAGACCTATTTCGACGTGCGCTGCTCCCTCGGCAAGATGACGACCATGGAGTACATCAACGACTCAGACTTTAAAGTGCACGGTGCATCTCTCAAGTTTGATGATGAACCCGCTGAGTGGTACCCACACGAAGAGCTTACAGAGGCACTCGCCCAAGTTGATTGGGACGACACTCAGCTTCTCTGCCACAACGCGTCTTTTGACGGCGCTGTTCTAGCAAGTGTGTATGGGTACGTGCCTCAATACTACCTAGACACTAGTGCTATGGCCCGTGGCTTATATCCTGGACAGTCCAGCTCGCTCGCCAACACTGCAATCAGGATGTTTCCTGATGATGAGGCGATGCGTAAAGGCAACGATCTAGGTAAATCTAAAGGTCTACACGACCTGCCTCCCGAGATCGAGGAAGCATTAGCTAACTACTGCATTCAAGACAGCGAGCTGACTCATGCAATCTGGGTCAAGTTCAAAGACCAGTTGCCCTCTTCCGAGCTCGACCTCATCGACATCACGACTCGCATGTTTACTATGCCTAAGATGGTCCTTGACCGTGAACGCTTAACAGCTTACATGGACACGGAACGACTGACGGCTGAAAAGCTCATCGATGACTCTGGTGTCGAGCCAGAGGTTCTCCGGTCGAACCCTAAGTTCGCCACTTATATACAAGAACAATTAGACCTTATTGTTCCCACAAAGAAATCGCCAACCACTGGCGAATTCATACCCGCTCTGGGTAAGAACGACGCTGGCTTTCAACAGCTATGTGCTATGTATCCAGAGCACCAAAAAGTCTGGGACGCACGCGTAGCGGCTAAGTCGCGTCTCGCAGAGACAAGATCACAACGCTTTCTTAACGCTGCTAACCCAGACAATACCATTGGTATACCGCTGCGCTACTACGCAGCACACACTGGCAGGTTTGGTGGTTCAGATAAATTGAACTTCCAGAACATGCCACGCGGTTCAGAACTCCGCAAGTGCCTGACCGCACCCAAAGACCATCTTATCTACGTTGCCGACTTATCAAACATCGAAGCCAGAATGCTCGCGTGGTTAGCTGAACAAGCTGACTTACTCGACCAATTCAGAGACGGCGAAGATGTGTATTCATCATTTGCCTCTACTATATATGATCGCCAAATCAGGAAAGATAACGATCCCACTGAAAGATTCGTAGGTAAGACTGCCGTTCTCGGCCTCGGTTATGGAATGGGTTGGAAGAAGTTCCAATCAACACTAGCCCTTGGCGCTGCAGGACCGGTAGTTGAAGTTGACGACGAGAAATCGTGGTCGATTGTAAACGCTTACCGCAGTAAGTTTTATCGTATTCCACACCTGTGGAAGCTATGCGATTCATTCCTCATCGATATGCTTACAGGTCGTTCTAATTACCACAAGGTTGTGGAAACGGAACGCAACAGAATAAGACTGCCAAATGGCATGTCACTGTACTACGAAAACTTACAACGCTCAGAACAGGGCTTTGAGTTTCAGTCTAACCGCAAGCAGGTTTACACCTACGGCGGCAAGATTACTGAAAACATAGTCCAAGCCTTGAGCAGGATTGTTGTCACGGATGCACTGATTAGGATTGCGTACAAAAGGAAAGACCTTCACGTCTGCCTCACCGTCCATGATGAAATCGTTTGTGTTGGCCCTGCAGAAGCTGCAGATGAGCGAATGCAGGACATTATCGACCTCATGTGTATACCCCCCAGTTGGGCAGAAGACCTCCCCCTCGCCGCCGAGGGCGGTTACGACAGTGGATATTCCAAATGACCCGATTGGTATTAACAAGAAAAATTGATGAAGAAATCATCATCTCTAACGACAAGCAAAAAGTTGTTTGCTCCATAGCCGTATCAAAAATAGACCGCAATAACGTGCGGCTATCTTTTGAGGCTGAAGCCGACTTACGCATAGATCGGAAGGAGGTATTCGAGAGCAAGTACGGCGCGATTAAAACAAACCAAGAGAGCTGATGACATGCAAGTATCTTTTTTAGAGGCTTCTAATGGCTTGCCTCTCTCAAAAGTCATCACTGCCAAAGAGACAAAGCCCTACCCGTTTGTTAAAAACGTTACCTCACACAAGTACGACGTTACTGACATTGGTGAGCTATATGACCTTGTCGAGAAACACTCAGCACTTGGCCATTGTCTCTTAAAAGGTAACCCTAAAAACGACCTCGTTGACCGCAGCCGAGCGGGTTCAGTCCGTCGCCAGGATCTTAACCAGCTCCTGGTTCTGGACTTCGATGGCATTGAACACCCTGCTCACATCCCACAAGCGACGTACACATCTTCAGACGTATCGCGCCTTGCTGAGGTATTAGTACACCAAATGCCTGCGCAGTTGCGAGACACGTCGTACATAGCGCAAGCGAGTAGCTCACTGGGATTCAAAGGCAACAAGATAAGCATGCACCTCATCTTCATGCTCAAGGTTGCACTTCCCCCTGCCACACAAAAACTGTGGCTAACACACACCAATACAAATATTGATTACTTCAAGAATCAAGTGGGCTTGAGCGTCAATGGACAGTCTCTGACATACCCGCTCGACATCAGCCTTGCAGACAACTCCAAGCTAATCTTTATCGCTCCACCCCAGTTTCAAGACAGCGTCGTTAACCCGTTCGTTAGCAACGATGACCGATTGACGCTTGTCCGCAAAACCAACTCACAGCTTGAGCTTGATAGTTTAGTAAATCTGAGCCCAGAGGCAGTATACAACTCTGTCTCTGACCTCAAGAACGTAATGCGTAGAGACCAAGGTTACAGCCGTAAGAAAGAGAAGGTCTCGCTAGTCAACGTCAACAACCGTTCAGAAGAAGTCCTGACGAACCCTGACCGGATGACTATACAAGTTGCCAACATGGCCTACTCGCCGTGGGTTAATTGCAATATCAATAACGGCAACAGCGCGGCGTACTACTTCAATCTTGAGCGGCCTAACTACATGTACAACTTCAAGGGTGAGCCGATCTTCGAGATCGAGAAAGCTGACCCTGACTTCTATGCATCTCTATCTGACATATTCGATGAGTACTTCAGTGCCAACGGCGTTACGTGCCGACCAGTTGCTTTACGCGACTTTGATACTGACACGTACTACAACGGCTTATATGACCCAAACAAATCTCAGTTCGATGACTCATTCCCACTCACAGCAAGCTCTGCAACAGGCATACAAAGCTTCATGGCTACTCACGGCGCTCTGATGCCAGAGATTATTGTGGACGCAAAGATCTACTTCGATCCTACGGAGAAAGTCCCGACCGTTGACCTTCAACAGTCACCCATGAAAATCAATCTTTACCGCCGTACCGAATACATGATGAACCCTGCGCAGCTAGATAGTGAGGACCGCCTTGGCGTTGGTGAAGCACAGTCCCTCAAGACTGCAGTCCCTCTAATCTACAAGCTGATCCACCATGTTCTGGGTAACGGTGACCAAGAATTCGAACGCTTTATAAACTGGTTGGCTTACATCTTCCAGACCCGACGGAAAACCGGCACCGCATGGGTGTTCACAGGCGTTCAAGGCACAGGTAAAGGTCTGTTCTACAGCCACATACTTCGTCCGCTCTTCGGGTCACACCACGTACCCATGAAGTCAATACAATCGATAGAAGAGCAGTTCAACAGCTACATGCGTTCTGCTCTGTTCATGATTGTCGATGAGTTCCACATGGCTAGTGCGTCCCAAGGCACTATGAAGATGGCTGACAAACTTAAAAACCAAATCACTGAGCCAACACAAACCATACGTGCAATGCGCTCAAACCAAATAGAAGTTCCTAACTTCTGTAACTACATCTTCCTGACCAACCGAGCAGACGCAGTAAAGATCGAAGAGACTGACCGACGTTACAACATTGCACCCCGTCAGGAGACAACATTAATCGAAGCACACCCTGAGATCATAGATAACTTGGATAACATCCAGCACGAGTTGTCTCTGTTCGCAGGGTATCTACAAACCTTCAAAGTCAGCGAACGTCTGGTTAAGACACCCATCATCAACGAAGCCAAGCAGCTTATGCGTCAAGTCAGTCTGTCTGACACTGAAGAGTTCTTTCAGTCAATACGTACAGGCGACCTACTACCCTTCGTTGACGTTCTCGATATCGATGTCAATGACGTAATGAAAGCCGGTGAATACATGTCTGCAAAGCGTGTAGTCAAAGGCTGGATTGCCACGTCAGACCATCCTTACTGCATGGTCAACGTCAATCAAATGCAACTTATCTACAACGTTCTTATTGCTACCCACACTACTCGGCTCAGTCCGATGCAGTTCGCAAAAATTGCAATGAAGAATGGAATTAAGTCCATACGTAAACGGCCTTACGGAGCTGACCGCAGCGTACATGCGGTGAGAGGAGCAGAAGTCAAATGGAAACTCGACGACCTAGAACGGCAAGAGCTAATCAACAAGTACTTCACTGACCCTCAAGACAAGAAACTACTGGAGAATTCTCAATGAACATTTTAGTTAGTGACAAGCCACTCAAAGAGGAACCACCTAAACCTCTCGGCGATGTAAGAGCGTGGTCGTATAGTTCACTAAAGACATTCGAGTCATGCCCGTACCGCCTGTACATACAGAAAGTCAAAAAAATAAAAGAGCCCAGCGGCAAAGCTGCGGAGCGCGGCACACTTATCCACCAAGAAGCCGAGGACTATGTCAACGGCAAGATTGGTGACCTACCAGAAACTCTCATTAAATTTAAATCAGAGTTCGAGGTTCTACGCCAAGGCTTCATCGACGCCAAAGTAGAGCTCGAAGGAGAATGGGGTTTCACAACCGAGTGGGAAACTACTGGTTGGTTAATGGGCGATACATGGGCTCGCATCAAGCTAGATGCTTTGGTCAACGAGGATGAGACTAGCTGTCGCGTCATCGACTACAAGACAGGCAAGAAGTGGGGTAACGAGATATCCCACGGCCAACAAGGTCTTGTATATGCCATGGCTACCTTCCTTCGTTATCCAGCCATCGAGCACGCCAGAGTCGAATTCTGGTACCTCGATAAGGGCGAGACCACCGTCAAAGACTATGCGCGTGACGAAACACTCAGGAACTTTCTTCCTGGCCTAAACAGCCGCGCTACCAAACTCACGACCTGTACCGAGTGGGAACCCAAGCCAAGCAAAGACGCTTGTCGATGGTGTGACTTCAAGAATGGGTCTGAGGAATCACCAGCACCATGCAAATGGGGAGTTATCTAAATGGAATGTGTAGTAATGGCTGACCTAGCCAAGCACGAGTACGAGCAAGAAAAGTTTGATGCCAGATGGGATCAATATGAAGCGTCTTTAGCGTATGAGCAGGACGTAATCGAGCAAATGGACAAGCTTATTACCGACCCAGATTGGTTCTGGGAAGGTACCGGCCCTGACGGCTTCGCTAAGTTCAAACTTGGCGCTGACCATCTTACTGAGCCAAAGCTTATGCAGGCGTTTACCGATCACGATTTTGAAGCGGTCGGTAAACATTTCGTTCGTCAACTAGAGGCTTACGTTTACGACCAAGCTCTCAACAATCTTCCAGGACCGCCATGACATTATCAATCAGCCAAAAAATCATCTTATCAATTGCCGCCTTATTTCTTATCACTCTCGCCTTTTCACTTTTTATGCATGCTCTAAGCATTGCGGTGACCGCTGTAATTATTGTTGCAGTGGTTTTTTTTGCCTTTCAGTTTTACCGGAGTGACTGATGTCAACAATTCTCATGCGACTACTACAGGCTGTAGAAGTCATCCTCATATACAAAGCTATTAAAGCTAAATACAACCAACGTCACGGAGACCCACATGGAGATAGTCAACAGCAATATCAAACGGATACATGTGAACCAGCACCACATTCGCAGCAACCTCAAGACCGGCAACAATCTTCCGCCGCTCACAGTCAAAACATCTAACGACAACATCAAATGTCACGACGTAGTGATCTATGGATCGTCTCGCGTTGTGTATTCCCCTGACAAACCATTGTCTTGCGGAGCAAAAGTATGGATCGAAACTCACGCACCTTTATCAACCACGGAGGTATCCCCTATATGTTCTTAACAGGTCTTATTGCTGCTGTTGGCATGTTGTTCTTGTTATTCAAGTTCGGCATTAAACGCGTCATTCATTACGACATCTTCTTTGACATTGCTATCACAGGCTTTTTGCTCTGGTCATTTGCCGGTACATACAGCGGCATGATGGCTGCAATGTTCGGCGGCATGCTCGTATCTATCGTGCTGTACGCCATGAAGCGCACCATGCGTCACGAGAAGTTCACAGTCTTCAAGAGTGTCAAGTTTCCTTACCGTCGTTTCGGCTGGCAAGAAGTCAGATGACTACTAAAAATATGCCGCTGCTCAACGACAACATGTTCTTCACTTTTGAGGACAACACCTATCGCTTCGAGCTGCACACAGATCCACCCGAAGCTATGTACTGGTCTACCTACAAGGTAAAAGCATCCCACCTCAAGGTGTTCGATGCCAACAACAAACAAGTGTTTGGCCCCGCCAAGGAGGCGTTACTCAATGATCTCGATGAGGAAAGAAAGTTCTTCACTAATCGCAACAGATAAAACTCACCGGACTCGTTATCTCAAGTCCGTCAAACCACCCGACACCAACATGCTCAAGTCAGCTTCTTACAACAAGAAGCTCGGCAAGACAGTCTCTATCAAGAAGTGGAAGGACATGCCGATGTTCGCCCTCACCCTCGAAGAGCGCAACACCTGTACCACAGCATGCAATCAATACAAGATTTGCTATGGCAACAACATGCCTTTCGCAAAGCGGCACGACCATACAGACCCAGACTTTCTAGACAACCTCGATGCCAGTATTAACAACGTCGCTAACCAGCGCGGTTCTAAGAATGGCTTCGTAGTTCGGCTGCATGTACTCGGCGACTTCTACAGCAAAGCCTACGTGAACGCTTGGCAATCAGCCCTTAACAAGTATCCAGGATTACATGCCTTTGGTTACACACACCATCGACATGATTCTCCCATCGGCAAACTACTCAAGCGTATGAATGAGGTTGCTCCTGATCGCTGGCAGATACGCTTCAGCGACGACATGGACGATCAATTCCGCGCTCGCGTTATTAGTGGCACTTATGACAGGTCACTTAAACACTTCACAGACTACGACCACACGGAGGTACTGCCTAATGAGCTTGTCTGTCCTGAACAGCTTGGCAAAACGATGGGATGCACGACTTGCGGCTATTGCTGGTCCAGCTCCAACCCCGTCGTTTTTCTTGCCCACTAACATTAGTAATGCTAATATCCATGCTAATAAAGACGGATCTTTTATGGAAGCATTTGCCCACCAAGTCACTACGACTGACCACATACTCAAGTACCCGCGCTGCCTAATCACTTCAGATCCTGGCACCGGTAAAACTCGCTCAGTAATCGATGCGTTCACACAGCGTGGCGGCAAGATGCTTGTGTTGGCACCGCTGTCTATCCTACAGGCTAGCTGGGGTGACGACATCGACAAGTTTGCGCCGTTCATTAACTACTCAATTGCCTACGCTAAAAATCGCGCAAAGATATTTGCTGCATGCGACGACGTTGACGTAGTGATTACAAACCATGACGCAGCTAAGTGGCTTGCTAAGAACCCCAGTGTTCTCGACAGCTTCGACACTGTATGTATCGATGAGTTTACAGCGTTCAAAAACAAAGACAGTCAGCGCAGCAAAGCGTTGGTCAAGGCAGTTAAGAATATCGAACACCGCATTGCGATGTCAGGCACGCCTAACTCCAACACGATTCTTGACATGTGGCACCCAACCTTTGTTGTAGACGATGGTGAGCGTTTGGGTCGCAGGTTCTACACATTCAGAGGCCACGTTTGCACACCCAAGTTCAATGGCTTCGCTAACGAGTGGACAGACAAAGACGACGCCGAAGAGATTGTTGCTGCTCAGTTGTCAGACATCAACATACGGTACGCGCTCGAAGACTGTCTCGACATGCCAGAGCAAAGCGTCCACACCATGTATGTCGAACTGCCTCGCCCTATTCGCGCAGCTTACAAAACACTAGCTGACGACAATGTCTTGTACACAGGCAAAGGTACGATCAATGCAATCAACGCAGGCGCTAAGGTCAAGAAGCTACTCCAGCTCTGTACCGGTGCAGTCTACGACGAAAACGGCAACGCCCAAGACGTACACACCGAGCGTTACGAGCTGGTCATCGATCTCGTTGAGGCACGCAAGCATTCGTTAGTTGCCTTCAACTGGCGCCATGAGAGGGAAGCTCTCGTCGATCTTGCAGAGAAACGTGGGCTCAAGTACGCCGTCATCGACGGTGAGACACCTGCACACAAGCGCGGCGACATTGTAGATCGACTGCAAGCTGGGCAATTACAAGTTGTCTTTGCACACCCACAGTCAGCAGGTCACGGCCTAACAATGACCAAAGCAACCACGGTCATCTGGTCATCGCCAACCTACAACGCTGAACACTATCAACAATTTAATCGACGCATTTACCGCGCCGGTCAAACGCAAAAGACAGAAGTTATTCAGATTGCTTCCAAAGACACATGGGAGCCTGAAGTCTATAAAAAACTTACAAGCAAGCTAGGGAAGATGGAAGACCTTCTCTTCATTCTCAACAACCTCAAGAAGGACGGAACCGATGAATAACATGAACACGGGCGAGTTAATTAACCAACGACTTGCCATCCGCAAACAATTAGCTGACCTCGCCGAACAGGAGAAGCTCCTCAAGGAGCAGGAATCCGAAGTCGATTATCAGCTACGACAGCACATGGAAGATCAGGGTTTGAGCAAGTTCTCAAATGACCAAGCCACGATCTCCATTAGTAAGCAGATAGTTCCACAGGTAGAAGATTGGACTGCGTTACACCAGCACATTCTAGACACCGGTGAATTTGAGCTTATGCAACGACGACCTGCCGTCAAGGCATATCGAGAACTCCGCGAGGCTGGACAAACTATTCCTGGCGTCGTGGATTTCGAGAAGGTCACACTCAATGTTCGAGCTTCTTAACTTTTTATCAATTATCAATTAGGACTTTTATATATGGCTAAATCTAATCAAGCAGTTGCAACCGCTAATGCATTCAACCCTGCCGCTACCGAGGTACCTGCATTCCTGCAGCAAACCGAAAGCCGTGGCAACGAGAACGTAGGTGGCAACTTAGAGATACCTCGCATCAAGCTTCTCCAGAAGATGAATGACGAAGTAGACAAGAACCACGGCAGCTACATCGAAGGCGCTGAACCAGGAATGTTTGTCAACGTTCTTAACAAGCAGCTCTTCGAGGAGGTCTTCGTTATCTCTGTCCACTTCAAAGTAGAGTTCGTTATCTGGCGAAAGCGTGAGCACGGCGGTGGCAAGCAAGGCACATTCGCAACTCGCGAAGAAGCTAACAACTGGCTCGCAACTGACGGTGCTGGCGAAGCTGAGAAGTTTGACGTGTCTGAGAACCATCAACACTTGTTACTTATGTATGACCAAGAAACAGGTGCACTCTCTAACACACCCGCGATCATGGACTTCAGTGGCTCCAAGCTGCGCGTGTCCAAGAACTGGAACTCTAAGATCATCGAGAAAGGCGGCGACCGTTTTTCTACGATCTGGAAGTTCAAGCCTGTCATGCAGTCCAATGACAAAGGTACGTGGGTAAATATTAGTGCAGAGTACGTGGGTTACGTAGCTAGCGAAGCAGACTATCAAGCTGCAGAGCTGCTGTATCAGTCAACCCAAGTGCAAACTGTGCACTAAGAACCATGTCAAGTGACCTGCTGTATCTATTATGAATGAACATAGCTTCGTTAAATCGATACACAGGTCACTTCCTTCCCAAATTTATCGGTGGAAAATCCACGACACTTATACTGCGGGTGTGCCTGACGCTTTGTATGCAGGGCCAAGCGGCATATTATTCGTAGAATATAAGTGGGTAAACCTACCCAAAAGAGACACTACTAATATTAATTTAGGGTTATCAGCCCTACAAATAAACTGGCTTAACCGGTTTCATTTGTACGGACATTCAGTTATGGTCGCTGTTGGAACAGCATACGGCGTTTTAGCATTAAGTGACAAATGTTGGCTAGATAACTTTAATAACTCGCAAGTGAAGGATTTAAGTGTTACTAAAGCCATCTTCACACAACTAATATTAGAAGCAACTCATGGTAGAGGCGCTAATGAACACACCAGCAATGGGCTCAGACCCGAGCCGAGAAGCGTTAAGGGTCAAGAAACAACTTAACTTTAAGCGGCTATGGAAAGCTCGCCGACAAGAATTAGATATTACTCAGAAGACTGCTGCCGACCAGCTTGGCATGACGCAAGGTGCGTTCTCTCAGTACTTAAACGGCCACACAGAGATTAACGAAAAAGCTGTATTAAAGATTGCTAAGTTCTTAGGTGTGCCGCCCGTCGAGATTGATCCAACATTTGATCAGAAGATGGTTAAGACGCCACCACCTTCCGCAATTGCGGAAGTCAACGTGACCAAGGTCACCAATGACTCGGGCGCGGCTATAAATAAACAGTACCTTCCCACTATATTCCAGGACCGAGATCCCTCAGACGTTATCTGGGTTGAGTTATCAGCGTCTATTGATGTGAATCCAGTGGACGACCCCAAGATGCGCAGGTTCATCCCAAAAGGTTCTGTACTCGGGTGCTTAAAAGTAGATGAGGTGCCGTATTCTTTTCTCAGCGCAGTACCCCGCCTTTATCTGTCTTCATCAACAAAACGAAAGCGTTACAGCTTGTTCTTTAGTGACACTCCACCGGCCCTCAAGCCAGAAACTAAAGAATTATTAACAGTTATATCGATCCTGTTCTCATAAACTGTATTTAGGAGCGAAATAAACTGACTCTTGTTCAGATGCGTGCTAGGATCTGTGTTTATTAGTGACTATTAGCACTAATAAACACGGAGGATAAGCTCATAGTCACTAAAGATCTTGTTAACCACCCACCCCACTACAACGCTGGCGGCGGTGTCGAATGCATCGAAGCCATTAAGTCTTCTATGTCCACCGAAGAATATCGCGGGTACCTCAAGGGTGCCTCTCAGAAATATCTTTGGCGGTACACCTACAAAAACGATCCCCTATCCGATTTGCGAAAATGCAATTGGTATTTATCCCGCCTAATAGAAAGTCTAGAAGAAAACCCGCCACAACTTTAATAACTGACCTAAGTTCACGGAGCTGAACCCATGCTATTGTTTACAAAATACCGCCCACCTTTCAGTCGTACTGCCGCTCCTTTATGCGCTGCATACGCTTTCGTTTTTTTCGGATCTTCGGTTGCTACGGCGACAGGGGTATGTGTGAGACGGAAGCCAGTTGAGGGGTGTTTTAATGAGCGCACATGAGCACATCTCTAACGCGAGAGCAGATATACTGATGGGCTATCTGACTGATCAATATGGTCCTATCATGGATTTAGATGAGGTGGCTGCGGCGTTGCGCTTAAAGAAGCAGACACTGTACCAACAGATGTATCACAATAAATTTGACATACCGCGCATGAAAAATGGGAAGAAGTATTTATTCCACACAGCGGATGTTGTCGATCATCTTTGTGGCGACTGCAATTCGCATCACGATATAGGCACTAACTGTGATTGATCTTTGGCACTAGGCTCTTAGCAGTGAGCTGTGTGTACCGCTTCAGTTGTTTCCAATCTCGATGACCTGATATGCGTGCCACCTCATGGATTTGCAGACCCTTCTCGAACAAACGAGATATAGCCTCGTGCCGAAGGTCATGGAAATGCAGATCCGTAATACCTGCCTTAGCTCTTACCAACGCGAACCGGTCAGACACCGCAGCGGAGGTTTGCATTGGGAATATGTTTCCTTTTGGCTGCTTACCTCTATGTGCCGAGCGTTCTAATATTCCAACGCCCCATTCCCTAATAACTCCTAAAGCTATATTACTGACCGGTATTATCTGGTCGTTACCTTTCTTCTCTCTCGGGTGCTTTCTGTCCTTGATAAAAAAAGTACTGGCGTCGAAATCCACATACTCCCATCGAAGCTCACAGATTTCTTTCTGCCGCATCCCTGTTTCCACAGCTAATTTAATCAGCGGCACCATCCAACCTGACCGGTGACTCTCCGCCGCATCGAGCAACATTTCGAGCTCTTGATCCGACACCCTACGGTCACGCTGGCGACTACCAGCCACCAGATCTATCTTTGACAACGCTGACAGCGCGTCTCTCGCAACGTTTGACGGCAAATTTACACCCCAAAGTGTGCGTGCATGATCCAGAGTTTGAGCTAAATAAGTGATCTCCTGGTTCAAGGTAGAGCCGCTGATTGGCTTTCGACCGTTGTAACCTAACCGTCGTTTCTGTGCATAGAGGAATATCATCTCGGGAGTGAGGGTGGTCACCAGCACATCTTTGAAGTTTTGTGCCGTCAGTTTAATCGTAGCCATTTTAGATTTAGCGAAGGGCTTGTGAGGATGTACCTCAGCGATGTAACGATCCATCAGGGTGTCGATTGTGTAGCCACTAGTAGTAGAGCTCGAAGACGTGAGTGCCGCCTTTGTCTCGACCCCCCACGCTACAGCCGCTGGTTTGGTCGGTAACGTCTTGTAATAACGTTTCCCCATGTGGGACACCGTTACGTACCAGTTATCCCCTCTTTTCACGATACGCGCCATACATGGCTCCTGTGCAATTGCGTCAAGCAGAAGAGCTATGACGCACAATCCTTTGCACTAATTGTGCATTGCGTCAGAAAAACGTCAAGGGAAAATAAAAACCCCTGATATCAGGGGCTTAGGGGGTGGCGGAGAAGGAGGGATTTTCACCTTTAAATCATGCATTTATCTAGCTTTGACTGCTTTTAGTTCTATATACATAGTCCGATTTTCATCGACACTTATATATGGTTCTATTTGGAATTACGTCAAACGTGCGTCAGAGCGTCGTAGCTAGCAGGTCAGTTATCGAACCGCCATATTGCTGGCGGTAGAACCGTCAAATGAAATGTATTCCGGTGACCACAACCATTAAGCACAGTACCACGACAACAGTAGACCCTGCCTGCTTTTCTGACATTGTCTGCACCCGAGATCTAAATTGTTTGCCTAGCTTCTTGATCATTTTGAATACCCTTTTCGAGGTTTCTTAGTCTTACCACCCTTCTTAGGCGGCTTAGAATTCAACGTGCATTTCTTACCTTTGTGCATAGTCTTCACCAGTTGATTGCATTTAAATCTGTAATAGAGGACGCAGCATCAATCTGAACCCTTAGCCCCCTAGCTTTGATGTGGCACGCGTCTACGTGCGCAGCTAACGCCATGCCCACCCGCTTTAACTGCAAGGCATCGAGCGTAATTGCTGAGTTGTTTAACAGCGTCCACTCTATTGAAACCGAGTCATCGATGGTCGCTTGTAAGATGGCCCCCTGCAATCGTCTCTGAGACACGTCATCACACTGAAAGACATTGTCATCCCATGTGAAGCTACTGAATTCTTCTGCATCTCGGTTGGCCTTTAACTCTTGCCACTTGTCGAGCTTATGTTGCTCAAGGTCGCGGGGATCTATCCATTCTCCAGCATGCTCATCCCAATATGTGAACGGGGGTGCTGGCATAGTTGGTACATCAGTGGCGATGATTGCACCCATGTCGCTGTCGTATCGGTACTTAAAATCCCCGAACAACTCTACATTGACCTCTGGTCCTAAGACCCATACCTCTCCCTGCTCCTCAAAGAGCAAATCAACAGGCAGCTCATCGGGCGTTTGCTGATGTCCACAGATAAAATTTGCGGCGTCTAATTGCAGGTAATCGTTCATCATCGCTTTGCCGCCATCACAACGAGTTTGCCCACGAACGTGTTCCCAGATTTAAAAGACGCCCCACCAGGATTGGACGTGCAAGACACTCTTAGAGATATAGTGTCCGCGTAATTGTTACCAATCACGAACGATCCGGTAATCGGGACGCCAATTCCATCAGCCCCAAACGTCACACCAAGACTAGTGTGTAAGGTGCTGCCCGTATAAATACTGACAATTAAATTCGTTTTAGTGCCATTACTGCCGTAAGCAGATAGGGCACCCATAATTATTATTCGCCCCGACGATCCAGGAGGAATGTAACCAGCGGACAGATATAAGGATGCAACCGTAATTAGGGAACTACTTAGATTTCCAGACGTAGTACCCGTTGCAAACCTCGGCACAGTTACAGCCTCACCGCCAAGTTGCAAAGTGTTAATCTCAGCGTTGCCAATCTTCGCGCCAGTGATCGAAGCGTTTTGTATTTTTGCACCGGTGACTGCGAGGTTATCTATCTTTGCTGTTTTTATAGAGGCATCTTGAATTTTAGCTTCCGTAACAGCCCCTACCCCTATCTTTGCACTCTCAATAGTACCGTTGGCAATCATCGCGTTAGAGATATAAGTGCCAGCTTGAACTAACATGCCGTTTAGATAAGCGGGAGTTGTCACCACCACAAAAGGAACAGTGCTAGAGGTGGCGCTAGTGCCGACAGCGAACTTGCTAGCATTTACATAAAACGCGCTGCTGTTGCCCGTGCCGTTGATCAACCCGAACCCTGAGACCGTGCCGTTGCTATCAATCGTAACCGTGTACTTGCCCAGAATCCCATTGATACTCGATGAGTTGACTGCAACGCTAGTTGTATTCGAGCCGACCGTAGTGCTTAACGCATTCACGGAGTTAACGGCTGCAGTGATCTGTCCGCCTTGAGATGAAACCGTAGAGGTAAGGTTCGAGACAGCCGACGCATTAGCGCTTACTGAAGTGTTTGTCGCCGCTAAATCGTTCTGCAAAACAACAATGTCGCTGGACGTAGACGTTATACCGGCCTCGGTATTTGTTACGCGGGTCGTGAGGCCCGACAGAGCACTAGCATTAGCAGCGATACTACCGCCTTGGTTAGTAGTAGTCGTTTGCAGAGCAGTAATAGCGGCGGCACTGGTTGCTGTGGTGGACAGTAAGCTAATGATATTTGAACTGTTGTTAGCAACAGTGGTATTCAGACCAGTGATGGCGGTAGCGTTGGTTTGTGTGGCCGTTGTCAGGGTGACAACATCGTTAGTCAAAGTGCCTATCAAACCCTGCGCAGCAAGAATGTCAGCCTCCACGAGGTCTACTGCCGTATCGATGATCGATATCATGTCGATCTCTGCACTGAGGTCTGTCGCTAATTGACTCTGCGTAATAGAGTCCGTGAGAACTCCAAGAAGAAATGTTACGTCAACAGCGGCCTGCCCAAGTGTTCCGTTCAGGCTATTCCATGGGCCTCTTTGGTTAATCACATTTACGTGACGCGCCCAGTAATACCATGACTCAGCACTGTCTACGTCATCGACGTATATCATGCCGTAAGAGATACCTATTAGCCGCGCACCGCCAAGCTGGTTTATGTCATTACGCCACACCTCAGTGAATGAGTGACCGTAGTAAGTGTCGAAAGGGAAGTCCCACTCGACAAAGATTACGTTGAAACCGCCAGTAACTTGAAGCCCTGTAGGAGCCACTGGGTCAGAAGGCGGGTCCGTGTTGAAATTACCATCATCGCCGCCAGGAATAATAACGACGCCACCACCGCCAGGATTGGACGTGCCGCCACCACCGTCTACAGTTAGCCCTTCTACAGCCAAACCACCATCAATAAGATCGCGATAAGTTACAGCCGCATCTCTCGGATCACCTCTCCGCCCAAGCCTGACTTCTAAAGCTTCAGCGATGGCCGTCAAATATGCGCGTTGGGCAGGGCTAGCGTCCGACGGTACTTTAGGAAAGCCAGGAAGTTTTGTTGGATTAGGTGTCCTCCCCCCATTCATGCATTTAGCTCCGCTATGGTGGACGCCAGAGTCACCTCATCTACTTCATAGTCTGAGATTATTTCGACTTCCCACTCAGTGCCGTGATTAGCAGGTAGCCTCGCGATGGGAGAAGCGCCAATGTCTCCATCGGCATTCGCAGGAAGTGTAGATGCCTGAGTTAAGAATCGACCGTTGCTGTTTTTATTAATTTCTTGTTGAGCTATCAAAACTCCATCAGCATAAACTTTGAATTCTACTGGGTAATCTTGTGCAACGATCTTGATTGCGGCCATACTTGTAGGCTGGCTTATGAACACTCGGCTTTTGTACTTAGCCGAGCCGCGAACTTGTGGGCCACCAGCCTGAAATTGAATTATCCGCAGCAAGTTATCGGCTGCTATGAAGAAGAGCTCACCCGTCGATTTCTGTGTGATACCACCCCGAACTGATGTTGGGTTCACTTCAAATGTTGAGAAAGCCGTTTCAGGGCGTCGAGGGTCAAAGATCCACCCGCCGTGATTACTCCCGCTTGACCAGAAAGCGACGTACACACCTTCATACAAGAACGCCTTATAGGTCGATGCGTAAAAGTCCGAATTCCATTGTTTAGGACTGATGAACTCTTTGGATATAACTTGGCCCGTGGTGTTTGACACTTGAACCAGACCATCTGGCCCTGAGTACAAGACATACTCGCCCATGTCCACGATTGAGTCTGTGTTCAAACAGGATTGCGCAACGTCAACCTGAACCGCAGTCATTGCTGCAGGGTCAGTACCAGTAACAAAATAGGGGAACCCTTTGGTCATTACCACGACGCCATTGTTGGTCGCCGATAGCCCCATGATTTCTTCTTCAATAGTAATCCGGTACTGCACGGGCCATGCGTGCGGTAAGTACGGCTCTGAGAAACACAATCTCTTGCCAGCGTACCCACAGAAAACACCATTACCAACAGCTATTAACCCTTGCATCGGGCCATCTGGGTATAAAGAAGTGTCGTCATTAGGGGGGCCAACCCATCCTTCTGATGGCAGTACTTCGCCTAACCCTGCTGAGGCACGGTTATCCGTAAGACTAGTATTTGCAAAAGGTATCTCTGCTACGAACTGAAAGTAAGCTGCGTTAGAGCCTGCGTTTGCTCGGTAGATCCGCTTCTTACCGTTAGCAAAGCTGTATCCGCTACCGAACGCACTAGCGGATTGAGGCGTAGAGATGGTGATTGTCTCGGGAGAAGTCCAAGAAATAATATTAGACGGTGGGCTGGGTGGTCCTTCCTCGCCGTAGTCGCTTACCAAAGTATAGACGTAGGAAAAGTCCTCTACTGACTCTGTGGTAGAGGCAGTCCCCGCTTTTGTAACGCCAGGACGGGCAGTTGGTGCCGGTATTCCTAGTCTAAAAGAAGTGCTCGGGTAAACATTAAGACTGCCCGATACCATTGAAGTATAAGTACCCATCCGAGGGTAGTCGTCCCCCGTCCAATAACCACGCTCGTAACTATCTTCGGGAATCGGGGACTCTAAAAATTTAACCCCAGAGTCTTCAAACTGAAAAAGCTTTGGCGTGTCGCCAACACGGTCGTACCAAGCAATAGACTTAGTCGAGCCAACGAGATTCCCCGTGAAGCCACTACCGGCTCCAAAGCTACCAAGCCTAAGGTCGGCTTTCATCGGAGTCAATCGACCAGAATCGAAGGTCATGTTGTGGGCTGTTTGGCCAAGCCCAGTATTCAAAAGACGGGGCGACTTTGCTGGGGCAATACCTGCGAAATTTTCTAACTTAAAGACCGCCATTTATCCTCCGATATTTTTTTCCTGCATCCATACGATTGCAGCGATAACTGATAGAAGCGCAGTGGTTGCAAACTGCAGTATCGTTTTACCGACTGTCTTCTTAGTGCCTCTCCAAGAGTCGAGCAGCATTCGCAGCTCACGCATGTCGTGATATGCTTTTTCATCGGAAAGGCCGACCTTTTTAAGAGCTTCTTCTGCCCCCTTCTTAGCAGCCTGCTCTATCAAATTTTGTAGCTCTAATTCAGTTAAGTTCATTTGAGAGATTCCTATGAGGCGCTTGCCGTCACTCCTATTAACAGGGCAATCAGCCCAGCGATAAGGGAAACCGTGATAATCACTGTGAGAATATCGCTGTACATTTGCTTCGCCTTAGCTTTCTCACGAGCTGCTGTAGCTCGTTGCTGTTTGATTAAACGCCGCTCTTTCATCATGTCTTGCCACAGTGCGCCGTTCCCCGAGTAAATCATTAACTCGCGGAGCTCTTTTTCAAAGGTGGCTATTTTGTTTTTGTGAAGAGATATTTGGAGGGCTTGCGATTCGACGCTTGTAGCGCCGAATGTTTTAGCTAAGAAAGGTTGGTTTTTGTTAGATTGTTCTAGAGCATAAAGTTCTTCTTTGGCATCCCAGAACTTCCCGAGTTCACCAGCATAATCAGCAAGCTCACGCCCATTAGACATAGCTGTCTTGAGCGTTTTATACGCCACGTTAGCGGTAGATATAATAGCCATTGCTTCAAGTGCTGGCATTTGCCCATACTCATATTTCAGGAAATAAACATTCCTGAATGAATCTACTCACCTCCTCATCCGTAAAACCAAGCGCCGCCATGACTTTAGGTGTGTGGGGATTTTTCTTTTGCCAAAAACAATACTTGTTTTGTGCAGCCGTAAAATCGTTGTCGCCACGTTCACCTACATTGCTCAAGTAGTACTGAAGATTGCTCTTTAACAATCCTATTACTGACTCAAGCTCTTCGACATCGGTTATAAATCCTGCGCTAACCATGTCGTCACTAAAAATATTTCTAGCCCATTCGGGCAACTCTCGTTTCTTGCTCCAAGTCATCGGGGCTACTCGCTCCTTGAAGCCCAAGAGCATTTTATGATCACCGTCTATTGGACTGAAATCATGAAATGCACCTGTTACTTTCTTCGGGCCTGCAATCAAATCAAACCCGAACACCGGTGATCCGTCATCGGTATGTGGGAACACGGTGAGATGCATCATGTACAGTCTCTTCGTATCCCGCGCATCTACAACGTCTAAATGCGCCCTTCTAAACCTGTCCGATTTCCATAAGTAATTATCCCATGGATATCGATGACCTTCATCATATGTTTCAAAGCCTGAGAGCTCAGAAACAAGCCAATCCTTAGCCCTCTCTAGGCTAGTGAATATTGTGCTTTCTTGTGACCCTGTCATATATTCCTATCACAAAGTCAAAGGCAGCAATTGCTTCCTGCATTTCGGCTTTATCGTGGCTCAAGTTTTCTCGAATCTTTGCAATCAAATCTTTCCGGTCATCAAATTCATACCGACGACACTTTCCTGGCAGTTTGCCTTTTAGCATTTGCCCACCAAACATATCCCCCATATGGTGGACATATATATGAGCAAGTGTTGCTGCCTTTGACTGACGCCATACCCGATCACAATATTCTGCAATGAAATCATGGTAGATCGTCGTCTCTAAATTGTGCTCTGACGTAAGTTCCGCTAAATCTTCTAGCATTGCTGAAAAACGGGTAATGCCATCCAACTGTTCGACCCACCCAACCCGCCGCGCTTTGCTCTCTACATCGCCATAAGCGAGTAAAAGGTTCGCCAGCAGATCTGCATAGGCAGCGGCACTAATGGTCCCATTGACCATGCTCTGCGCCATAGGGTGGTGCTCTGCCCTATCATGTATGGGCTTGATAAACTCTTTTAGCGTCATGTCAAAAGCCCAAATTAAAACCGACGATAACTCGATCTTCACCAGAGTTATTCGGCATAGTCGAATGCGGTAACCAACCAGGAAACAGAAACATCACACCTGTATAAACCGGTAGTTGTCGCTTCGTTATCGCATGAACAGGGGCATCGTTTACCCAAACCGATGATTTCAAATGCCAAGCTGGATCATGGAAAACCAAGTCACCAGCATCATGTTCAGCCTTTGCATAGAACACCCCACTAAATGGAACATTGGAGTGAATATGCTCTGGTATGTATCCTCCCTCTGGGTACATCGAGTACCACATGCTTTCTATCCCAGCTCTAGCCGAGTACCAATGTTCTTTGTCAACGTGTTTAAGCAGCTCTTTGGCCATACTAATAATTAAATTAGTTGGCTGTTCCCATTCTTCAAGCAAATGCAACTGGTCATTTGTTCCGTGGGAAGTTACCCCATGCTTTTCCCGCAGTTCTTTATCGTCAGTCCTTGTCGCTGCGTTCCAACCATTGGATATAAGTCGGAGATTTTTAGTTTGCTCTTTATGTTCAGCCGCTAGCGCACAGATCTCTTCACAAACATCGTAGTTCTGGCATTCCCCCGCATACACGGGGCTTTCAAAAAACCCTAGCTCGCGACCCTCTAGCATTGTTTTTCCGATGGCTTTTTTGTGTGAGCCCATAAAACCAACGAGTGTCTTGTGCCAGTTAAAACCGGCGTTACTTTGTGCGGAAATGCAGAAGGAAAAAGAATCATTCTTCCCTTTCTTTTTTCTGCAACCCAGTTCTTACCACCTATCTGCAACTTGAGGTCGCCCCCCACATAGTCCTTTGGGTCTGATAACTCTACTGTCGCACTCATAATGCGACTTGCTGCTAAACCATTAGCAGATGAGTCAGTGTGCCAGCCATAACGCGACAACCCGCCGTCATAACGCGTAAACTGAATTGACTCTACGTAATCGAGATCCACAAAATAATTGTCTCTCGATACGCCCAACAACTTACTAACCAACCGGCCCATTAATGGATCAAGGTCACTACCTGCGTCGATCCAACTAACTTTGCTTTTCCTTTTCAGGTAACTGCGAATTCTCTGTATTCTGCTTCCCACTTTCAGCCCGTGCGTAGATGCAGTTTCTAAATTTGCAGTTCCGAAACGAATGATTTCTTCGCATTCCTCATCCGTGAGAACTCCATCAAGCCATTGATAATATGTTCTCATTCAGGAACATCAGCCTCCGTAGGAGCATTAGGTGCTGCTGGCCACGTAAAGTCTTCGGGACTTTTTACTTCTGGGTAAGCGGCTGGCAGATCCCTAAGTGCCTGACGATAAGCCGTGTAGGCAGCTTTGTCGTCATCCGACAAAGGGCAGTCAGGTAACACAGACCAATCTGTGTCACGTAAGAGCATATCGCGCTGATGCCGAATGTGAAGATTAGTCAGGTAATTTTGGTCGAGATCTATGACCTCATAATTCCATTCATAACCACCATCGCCGTTTTTAATCCAACCATCAATCTGATATCTCTGCCCCTCTGTAAGAGTCGGAGGGTTGTTTAAAATCGGTTGATAGCCTTGAACAGCGTATTGCTCGTCCGTCATTTCACCCAAAGATAAAGCTAAATTTTCGCGAGCTATAGGATGACTTGTTACATCACCATCGCCACTCACAGATAGATAATATTTTTGCATTTGAGTAATCCTTTATGTCGCGTTAGACGGGTAAGAACGAGATCCTGGTGGACCCCAGATAATTCTGACGCCACCTATACCGCCGTTACCCGATGCGCTTGGCCAAGATGTTCCTGGACCGCCGCCACCACCACCATAATTACCGCCTTGAACATTGGATGAACTTGCGCCGCTTCCAGAGAAAGGGTTCTCTCCGTACTGACCATTACTGCCACCAGCGCGTCCAGATCCACCGCTGCCATGGCTGTTGGTGTTGTTGTAACCAGAAAATGGGTTGTAAAAAGGTTGACCGCCATTAATTGGGCCTTCGCCGTTTAACCCTGTGCCACCGCCAGAACCGCTTCCATAGGTCGATGAGTAGTAACCGCCGCCGCCAGCACCGCCGCCATCACTACTGTAGCCAGGAAATTGCGACTCGTAACCGTTGCCACCACGACCTCCATAGCCGCCAGCTCCTCCTCCGCCTTGATAGTTCGGCGCGTGACCACCAGCACCGCCACCATCCCCGACATAACCGCCGCCAGAGCTGTTGTTGTTATTTGGCCCATCTGCATAAGAATTGGACCCACTTACGTTCCCACCGCCCTTGCCAGCCACCTCAGTTAAGCTTTTGAAATAGCTATTGCCGCCTTTCAGTTGCGCAGAGTTTCCAGATGTGGTGGAAGTTGCACCCGCCCCGACGACTACGGTGTAGGTCGTTCCTGGTGTCACGCCAATATTATTCTTCCAACCAAGACCTGCACCACCACCAGCGGGGTTAGCCCAGTTATCTTGCCCCGCGCCACCGCCGCCAATAGCAACAACACTTACGTCGTAACAATCAGCAGGGCAAACCCAACTATATGTTCCCGCACTCGTATATTGCTGCTGCCCAGTGACAGAAGTTGGTAGCCGAAAAATCTCACTTAATTTCTCTTCTGAGGCTTGAATTTCAGTTCCGTCCGCCATAACGCGAGTAAACCCGCTACCCTTAATTTTAATTTCGGCGGTGACTGAGCCCGTTTCGAGCTCATCTACTACTAATTTAGTCATAGTAAAAAACCCTCCGCTAATTAGGCGTTTTTAGTGATGATCTCAACAGTAACTACGTTATTGTTGTAGTTCGAATCCCACGATCCACCATTAGGGTAAATCATCACACCGTGCCAAGTAGCGGGTGGAGCATTGCTGCCATAGCTGCCCCAAGCCATATCGGAAAAGTTAGGATGGGTATAGCTTGTGTCCTGTTGGTACGTAGTCCGTATTCTGTGGTGATGACCACCCGTGCTGCCATACTTGTGAGGGCAACCTTCGTACTCGAACAGCATTCCATTGCCGTAGCTGTCGCTGTTGGTGCCATAGGCAGTGGTGTATCCAGGAAAATGTAACCACCCTTGGTTGCTGTTATTAGTAGTGCTGTTAGTTTCGCTACTACCTTCGTAGTAGTCGTTGTAACCGGCACCTAAATAACCGCTAGTAATCGCAGACCCACCAGAATCAACGCCGATTATTCTAGTTCTGAAATTAGACGTGGAGTTCATTCTACCGCTTATCTTCACGATCAAAATGTCGTCGATTGATACGCCACTTAACACATCAGTCCACATGATCTTGTTAGAGGCAGCGTAGGAACTGCCAGTAACCGTGAAGGCTTTGCTGTATTTAGATATCTGCGCGACCTGCGCTGCTGCCGCGAAGCTCAACGCCCCCGAGCCGTCGGTTACTAGATTTTGACCAGTAGTACCGTCTGAAGTTGGCAGAGTAAGAGCAACCCCACCGGATTTTTGGATTTGATCCACAACTATCTTAGACATAATTTAAGTCCTATTTATTGAAACAGCGCAAAGCCGTTCGGATTAAGTACGAAGTGATAAGATCCGGTGGGGATCGTATAAGTGACACCGCTGTCAACGGTGAACGTGTCCATCGAGAAACGCATGGAATTTGATGGCACCGTCTCATCTGCAGAGATCGATGCTATGAACGGAATGTCTGTTGATGAGACGTTACCGAGCTGTGTATCTGTGTAAGCGTTAGCTGCGGTTGTAGCTGCAGATTGTGCTCCTGACGCTGCCGTATCGACATAAGTCTTTACTGCATACTCAGTAGGTACCGCAGAGTTACTACCACCTGATAGAGTGGCATCGGCGGAAAACTCGTTAATAGTCTCGCCGAGCTGTGCGCCAATAGAGCCAAGTCGTAACGATGTAAGACCAGCCAGATCAAACGCACTGGCATTAAGTGTCGCCCTACCCGTTGCTTGGTCGATTCGGAAGTACTCACCGACACGGAAGTTTCCATCTTGGTCCGTAGACACGTAGTACACACGCCCAGGAAACGTTTCATTCGTCTCGTTACCTTGAGCCGGTGGCTGTGATGGAGTGCCAGGATAATTAGTAGTCGTTATCCCGCCAGTACCAATGTTCAGGAAGTCATGGCCCGTTAACCGAATCTGCGAGTAGTCCTTACGTAGATGTACCGCTGCATTATCAGCCGACGCGGCAACTTTCTCTTGGGCAAGTACAATGACCAGCTCGCTCGTAGCGTCTGTATATGTACCGCTTACTGATTGAATAACGTAGGAGATAGAATCGCCAGCAATCGAAAGACTCATTCCTGGTTTTGGTAAACCATCGAACCCGTCCATTATTAAGACGAAACCAGATTGATCTTCCAAGCCACCGCCGCTCACTGTTCCCGTGGCATTAGAGGTTCCGAAAGTAACTCCGTTAGTCACACCGAAGGTGCCAGTAACGTCTTTTACGTAGACCTTGTTAGCAGTCAACTGGACGTTAGTGACTGTGGCGGTGCCACCAGTAACATCATCCGTAACTGTTTCACCCTCAACTGGAGCTCCCGAAACAAGTGTGAAATTAAGCTCTTGCCCGAGAATTGTGCCAGAAATGTAAGTTTCGTTGGTGTCGTAGCCGCTTGATACTGCGCCCCACGTACCGTAAGAGTTATTACCATTCAAAGCGCGAATAAAACCGCCGCCCGTTGTGGCATAACCGAAGTAACAGTAGTAAGTAAAACACGAGACGATCTCGGCTTTACCGGCGTCCTTAATCCAGAAGCCCACACCGTTATCAGCAATGATGGTGTAGCCGTGGAACAACATCGACTTGTTACCGGTCGAATGCACTGATCCATCTACAATCGCACCGATTGCATTTTGTCCTATCGCCGAGCACTCAATGACATAAGGCGACTTAACCGCGATTGCAGATGAGGGGTTTAAAGCACAGAACACACCTTTCGCAGTAGACGTAGTGATGTCTTCCGCAGTAGATCCCGTTGTCCAACCCGTCATACCCTTGAAGGTCATCTTGTTAAGCAACGAACCATCGGATAGCAACCACATGGTTGCTTCGTTATTTAGTGTCGAGCCGTCGTCAGAATTACCTGAGGCTGGCTGAACAATTGTTGTTCGTTGGCTGTCGCCCACAATCGCTACGTTGGCAGGAACTACGATTGGCAATTGCTCATCGTATGTACCATTCTTTACATAGATAGTTGCTTTTGTATTAGAGGGAACTTGCGCACACGCATACTTAATAGATGCATATGGGTATGCAATGCTAGAACCATATGCTGCGGCATCTTGCCCGTGCGAAGCCACGTAAAGAACATTAGCAGAGCTATCAGAGGCCCACTCTAATGTAGAGCCATCGCCAGCAATCGAAAGTGACTTGGCCGCATCGCCTGATTGAATAGCAGGCAGAACGTTTGAACCGCCAGCGACAAACAACGTCCAACGGTTATCTACATCTTTATCGTTTGCAAAGTCGCTGCTAGAGGTGTGGGTTGAATTAGCAATGTAAACTGTGCCGACGCTGTCCCTGACAATATCGTCAGTTAAGTAATCAACAGCAGAACTCCAACCACCTCTCCAAGCAACACCGCCGTTGAATTTAATCCATTCACCGTTGGCAAGATCAGTATCAAAATTAGTGGAAGCATGAGCTAACAATGCTCGAAAAGTATTACCGCCGTAGCTAACAACATCGCCAGGATAGTAAGAACTCGCGCTAGACCACGCACCGCGTGCGTTCATACCGTCTTGGAATATCTGCCATTTGCTCGTGTCGGTAGGGACGTTACCAGTGGTATCGGCAAGCGCTCTATACAAGCCCCCGCCATAACCGACAACGTCGTTTAAAGCATAAGCAGTAGCGGCGTCGTATGTCCCCAGCGGATTAAAGCCAGTAGAAAATACTTCCCAGTGCGTGGTACTGCTCGGAGCGTTGCCAGTGGTGTCAACCTTCGCTCGATACAGATTACCGCCGTAAGCGACAATATCATTCAGCGCGTAGGCAACCACCGCATCATAAGCGCCTTTGTTGCTGACGCCCGATACAAAAATCTCCCAGTGCGTGGGACTGCTTGGCGCGTTGCCAGTGGTGTCACCTTTCGCTCGATAAACGTTACCGCCATACGCGACAAGATCATTCTCAGTATAAACAGTCGAAGCGTTATAAATGCTTTGTACTGACACGCCCTCTAAGAACTTCTGCCAGTAGGTTATGTCCGATGGCAAGTTGCCGGTAGTGTCAACTTTAGCTACGTAAAGAGAGCCGCCTCCGTAGGAAACAAGGTCATTCTTCTGGTAAGCAGCAGTATTGTCATAGGTGCCTTCCCACTGAATGCCATCAACAAACTGAGACCAGTAAGTGGCATTAGGTGGGGTGTTACCTAGAGTATCAATAACCGCGACATATACCTTACCGCCGTGGGTAACGCCGTCGCCGACTTGGTACTCAACTGCGCTGTCAAATACACCAGAGAACTTAAAGCCCTCGACCATTAAAGCCCAGTAAGCGTTATCAGTAGGCAGGTTGCCAGAAGTCTTCAGCCCGTAAGTGTAGACATAGACATTACCGCCGTACTTAACAATGTCATTGGCTTCGTATTGTGTAGTAGAGCCCCACTCACCGGCGAAATGGAACCTCAGCTTTCCGAGATCTATAAGTTGCGTCATAAGAATTTCACCATCAAGTGACCGTTGTCATCCCACTGGAATCGAACAGTGTCTCGACTCCAGACCCATGCCTTGTAATCATTGGCATCTATGGCCCCCTCCTGAGGAATGTGCACTGCGCTTCCGTCATTAATGATTTCTACATTTAGGTCGCCAGTGGCGTTGTCTAAACGAAAACCATAAAAAGTTTGTGTCGCTAAATCCGTGCCTGAATAAAATCCAGCCATTATTTAACCCCTGTGAGCAACGACGCGATTACGTCGTATGCCGCATCAATTCCAGCCGTAGCAATAAGTTGATCGCCACTGACCATGACTATTCTTCCTTTCATTACCTCAATGTTCTCGCCATTCATTACACGTAGATCTTTGGCTATGTATGTGTCGCCACTGCTACGTCGCAGAATTAGTGAAAACGGAACAATGGTTCCGAAGACATTTGCTGCATTGCACCCGATCAACAACGCTTTTTCTGACGCGCCTACTGTGTAGATCGTTGTCTCAGCTACGCCTATGTCGCTCGATGTTGCATTAACAAAACTAGTCGCCATTTTTCACCTTCACCCAAGAGCAATGGCCATCGCCATCGCCTCATCAGCAGCATCTTCTTGAATGTCATCCATTAAGATTTTGGTGACTCTCAATTCAATTTTGTCGCCAGCGTTAAACGCTGAAGCGGTCGTGCCATCGAGACCACGTTCAATTGTCAAAGTGTCTCCACTTCTAGTTGTGCATCGGACGACTTCAAGGACATCACCTCCGGTCCCATCATCACCAACCAAAGTGATGTAAAAATGGTCATCAGCGCCAGGATTGGGAAACTCTGCCCCAGAGCCCGTAGCCACCACGAGTGTGGTCGCCGAAGCCGATATCGAACCCGTGATCGTCGTTTCTGCATTGTTTGAATATAAAACCGCCATTTAAGCTGCTTGCAGCAAGTAGGAAATACCCGCTGCCTCCACTGTGTCTATTTCCCAGTTAGCCGATGAGCTATCTTCTATCTCGTAAGCCGCTTCGATACCGCCGTAAACTGCGTAAGCCGCTTGGACGCCATCAAAATCAATAGCGACCACAAGGTCGTCGTAGTAATGAATAACCCGAAGCTTGGAATTGTCTATTTCTGCCGCTGCTTCTGCGTTCGTAGCAACCGGAATAGTTAAGTGCACGTTGCCTGCAGTTACTGCATTGGTGTCAACGCTAGCGGATGGCTTCTTAGTGAGGTGGATATCAGCAGTGGCCGTAACAGGGCCAAGCACTGCAACACCCAACGGCTTCGTAAGATCAACGTCAGCAACAAGAGATGCTTCAGCCTGTATCCCACCAAGGGACGACTGCCCATCCAGATTAACTGTGATGTGAACATCAGCATCGGCGCTTGCGGCTGTGTCAGCCGTGCCACCAATGGGTATATCAAGGTGGATACCACCCGTCGTTGCCGCAGAGGCTAATGCGTCTACTGCTACAGGGATGTCCAGCTTGATATAACCACTAGATAGCGCGATTAAATCTGTGGGTGCTACTTCAAGGTTGACTATAAGGCCAAGGTCAGCTTCAAGCGTTCCAACCGCTTGGATACCACCAATGTCAGAATAGCCATCGAGAGGTATGTCTAGGTGTACATCTCCAGCCACTGCGCCTTGCGCTAGTGCATCTGCCCCTAGAGGTATTTCAAGCTCAAATAAACCTGCGGCAGAAGCTACATTAACCACCTGCGCCGCAAGTGGTATTTCAATATCAACTGCGCCAGATAAAGTGCCAGACGCTTGCAGACCACCAAGCGACGATTGACCATCAAGATTTACTATGAGCTCAAGTTCGGGGTTACTTGTGGCCTCAACCGAAGCTTGCCCCTCTATTGGTATTAGAAGGTCAAATACGCCGCCTGCCTCTGCAACTGCAGGAGCAACCGCTGACATAGGCGTCGTCTGTTCAATTTCAACATCGGCAACAGTAGCTGTAACGTCAACAGAAGACCTGACAACGTTCAGTATTATTGGGTCTATTGGTGCGAGTGTGACGCTGGTGTTAATGACCGCGCCAAGATTCGTAGATTGAGCCAGCTCTGGCTGAGACGTTACTGCTGCATGCACTGCTGCTGCGAGCGGAGACAGTTTCTCTAGAGGGGCTGAAACTGTAACGTTAGGCGTTACACTTGCAGCGAAAGGCTTATCTATCTGTACATCTGCTGAAGCGAAGCCACTGACAACCAGTGACCCCGTGAGCGCGACAAGCTTCGCAACGTAGGCTACGCCCCCGTTGAATAAGACTTGATTAAAACGCGCTTTATTCAGCATTTAACTGCGCTCTTTTTAGGCAAATGTTACGGCTAACGATCCTGCTGGGAATGTCACCGTATCGCCTTCGTTAATAGTTTTATTAATGGTCAAGGAACCGTGAAATAACAGATCCCCACCGGTTGATGCGTCATGAACACCAAACGCTTGGACTTGCCCCCAACCAGCAGTTGGTTCAGGAAAAGTAATAGCGATATTGTTGCTGGTGCCGCCGCCTGTTCCAGTGGAAGCCACAGTGCTACCGGAGCTCTGAGTACCGGCCCAATTTGTTAGGCTTGAGGTAACTGCAACTCGCGCATACCCTGCGCCGGTCAATTCAGTACCGCCGCCTACATCACTAGGCGCGGCTGTGTAGAGACTTATATACAGGGTCGATGTAGTAGGAGCCGTCTGACCACGAAAAATCTGGTCTACCAGACTATTCTCCAGGAAATCTGACATTGCTGACATGGGTGTCCTCCGCTATGCGAAATCTTCGCGAACAAAAAATTTGAGTTTGTCGTAAACCGTTTGTTTGGCCCCATCAAAGTCGATTTCAATCTCTCCTTCATATGGGCCAGCAGGGACATCCAATACGCCCCCAGAAAAATCAAATCTGACTACGCCTGTCATACCGCCACCTACCTTGAAACACGTAATCGTCGAAAGTACCGTGGCACTACCTACTGCCCTGAAGTAAACTCGAACCGTCGTGGTCGGGTCGGACAGGTTTACAACCTGCCCATCAACAGGGTCTGTGAGGGTTAGCCTTATTGAAGGTAACGTGTCCCCCTGCACTAACTTTATTTTTTCAGCCATAGCAGCACCCAGTATTAATTATATTAGCTATTCTAAACTAATTCCACAAGATCTTCTATTCTACTAATATCAACGAGCACACCTCTTCCGCACGCGAAGGGGTTTGTTCCGCCCATTTCGAGTCTAGGAAATGGTCATGCGCTTCTTGCCAAGAGCCTGCTTCCAGACTCGCCAAACCCATCTTAAAGGTTGCCAAGCCTCGCATCCCCAACTGGAAAGCCATGGATATTAGGGCAATCTGCTGGCTCTCAGACAATCCTGCATACCAAGGGTAAGTCTCCAGCAAACGTTCCTCGACCCGATCTATGTCGTTTTCTAACAACATCAGGCTTTCTTCCAGAGATAATCCTGGACCCCCCTGCTCTACCACTCTGCCAATACCCACGGTTAATACACCTTCGGTACAGCGATAAGCGAATTGGCGGTAACCTTCCCAATCCATCAACCTCCTAGCAGCTTCTCTCACTTTTCCCTCGAAACATTTTTAGTCTTTTCTACGGTTCTCATGGCCCCGAGTCCGAGCATGCCAAGCAGTACAGGCATCATCGTTTCCAGTTCTATCATCGGGATAACAACGCCGGTTTCCATAAGCTCTAAAGCCATATTCCCGAAGGGAATAACTAAGAAGTTTCCTGCCATGCCAAGACAGCAGACCCAGCCGATCGCTGGACGCCACCCAGCAACAAACAAGTTGCGGTGGGCGGCTTCAACTTTATTGACCTCGATCTGAGCCATGGCCTGTTCTTGCGCATGCCTCTCAGCCATGGTCGCAATCTCATGAACGAGCTTTTCCTTGAGATCCTTGTCGGGAATAACCTTATCTAGGATTGAGGAGATAGGGCCGATGAGCGCACTAACGAGTTGAATCATCTCTAGTTACCTCATAGGTGCACTAGCAGGGCCAAAATTACGACCACACTGATGGTTACCCAAGGACGGAAAATTAACCATTCCCATCCTTCTTGCGCTTTCGCGATAATATAATCCGCCATATCTACCTCCTAGCCGAACTGGTTATACAAAGGCAGGGCACGTTGATAGTCCCCCTTGATTAGAACCTGATAAAGAGTATCTACGGTCGGCCCGAAGACACTCACTGGTGGCTTGCCCCACCTCATGTCTGTTTGCGCACTGGTGAGCAAAGCTAATGGGCCAAAGACTCCTGCAGCGCCATAAGCCGCTAGGAAGTACTCTGTCCAATCCAAACGGTCTGTCTTAAATACTCGCGCATCAGCCTCCGCGAACGGCAAAATCGCGCCCATGGCATATTTCGTTCGCTCTTTTAATTCGAGAGACAGCATGGCAAATGGCAACACAGCCAGCCCAAATAGAGCCATGTGTGGTGCCATGTCTTGAGCGATGATCTGCCCCGCACCCTTACCGGCTGCACGTCCCTCTTGTGCACGCGCCTTCATCTCCCGCAACACCCCGCCAATCACAACTTGGCCGTAGGAGTAAGGGAATGATTTCAACTGCCAGAGAAGTGCATATCGAGGGTCCGACGCCCAGACGGGGCGCTCTGCCGCGTTAGGGCGGAGCATAGTTGACTCCACAAATTTCTGAAGTCCCTGCTTCACGAGTTGCCCCGCCGGTGTATCGAACCCTTTACCGTCCTTAACCCACTGCTGAACAATGTCGGCATCTAAGCCTAAATCTGCAAGGTACCGCTCTGACCGGTTTCGAGGGTTCATCGCGTGGCTGACAATAAATTTCTCTGCCATACCCGCAGCAAAAACTCTCGTAAAGCGCGTGAACATCTCTAGTCCTGTGTACTTAAAGAACTTATCCGCGATTTTTCGGTTAGTGTCGTCCATATACTGCAGGTCTGACTCACTCATAAAGGCGTTCGCCATAGAGTCGTTAGCCACAACGCCAATCTCGCGAGCAAATTCATAACGCTCTCGGGGGTTAGCAATCGTGTTTATAATTTCTCGGAAGCCCGTTATCACGCCACTAAACTCACGCGTGGCAATAATTGCTGTCGCAAGCTCGGGGAGCGAGGACAACGTAGCCAACGACAGCGTTGACCATATCTGTATGTTTTGGCCGATAGCAGACGCTACTTGCATCTCGGAGCTCATCGGCACATAGAAACCTAGAAGTGCTCCCAAAGTTCTTTCGGCGCTTTCATAATCTTTGCTATCAAGCTTCGCTAGCTCAGAAGCAAGATTTGTCTCGCCGCCTTTCGTAGCTCGATTCCACTCAACGCGCTTAACGATACGCCGCATGTATTGGACAAGCGCCTGATCTGGAGCCTTAGAGAACTCAACAAGCTTTTCCCTATCGATCCCTTTAGTCAGTTCTATGGCTTCTTCCGCAGAATGCAGCGGGTCAATACCACTCTCTAACGACTTATTAGGCGTATCTAATTCAACGTTAGCGTTATTAATAACATCGGTCATACGCTGCTTAACTTGTGACGCAGTTATGTCGCCGCGCTCGCGAGCAACCATTTCAGCGAAGGCATCTATATTGTCGGAGACAAGATCGAGATCCAGCATCACTGGGAAATAATCGGCTTGCTTTTTGATGTCTGTATTAGGCTCTTTCGCTATGTAGTCATCATGAATTTCTTCAAGGAATCTACGTATGATTTGCCCATCCTCAGACAGTTCTGCGGTTGGCTTACTTGTAGCCGCTTCCTTCACCGCATCTTGGAACCCCTTAGATTCTAAGTAATCTAAATTACCGCCGAAAAGATTCTCCAGCCTATTCTGCAATTCATTAGTTTTAAGGGTGGTTTGTTGGACAAACCCCAAGCCTTGCTCACCAGACCGGCCATACATCATGTTAGCTATCTTTTGCCCCGCCCCAGTTCGACGGCCTAATAAACGCAACCGGCTTTGTGCAGGAAGAACCAGTTTAAGGAATTCGCTAAAAGCTTTGGCGGTGTGGGCACCTAAGTCGGCGCTTTCCAAAGCATCGATACCCTTAGTACCAATGCCTAAAATGGCGGCTTTACGGACGGCGTCTCGGATGTTGTTTACGCGCATCTGACGAACCGGCTCAAACGCGTTACCGGCTACATTGTCGAGGGCCGATTGTGAAATGTCCGGTACAGCAGATACGTTATCGCGGTCTTTTCTGCGAATTACGTCTTTAACAAACCCGTCAAAGGTTTGCGAATACTCTTGCCCAAACCGTCGCTTATATGTGTCTCGCATAGAGTTCCACATAGTGCGCAGCTTCTCGGCTAACGAGCGGAAGAATCGTTCGACAACACTACGGGCTTTCAGCTCCGATGCGCCCCACTTAGCCGTCTGGTCAGCGACCCACTCCTCAAAGGCAACATCTTCCTCATACCCTGCGTATAAGTCAGGGTCTTTTTCCAAGGACTTTTGGAAATCCCTGTAGAGCCTAGACCGGAGTTGTGGGTTATCGATGGCCTTCTGCACTTCCTCTTTGTAAAACGCGTGACCAAGCTCGTGCGCCATGGTCAACGCCAGCTCTGCCTCATTGGTCAGAGAGACATCATCGAGAACAATAAGGTGGGCCATACCACCGTCTTTCTGCGGCATCGGTATATAGGTACCGGTGACCGCGCCATCGGCTGTTGAATTCTCAAGGGCTCGCGCCACTGCTGGATTGCTGCTGAGATCAACTACTCTGTCACCAAACTTGTAACGCCCGTTGCCGAGCGCAGAGTTTTGCAGCTCACTAGCAGTCATGACCACTACCTTGCCTTTAAGACGTAGTCTCTTGAGCATGGTGTTGAGCAAAGATTTAGCAGTCTGTGGCAGTGTCCCAATGACTTCCGCTTGCTTGTTCTCACTCAGCCATTCGTCGGCTGATTTACGTGTTGCGTCAGCATCAATTTCAGGCTTAGGGGCGCGAGTACTGACGCCAGGATTATTGTCGCCCATCTCTAGGAAGCGATCTGCATTGACGCCTTCTTGCTGGGCTAACTGGGCAAGATCGAGCTCACCTTCGGGAGGAGGAGAATTGGTTTGAATACGTTCGCCGCCACCAATCCCGATAACCCTGCTTTCGCCTTCCGGTCCTGGCTGCTCAGAAAACACTGGGCCTTGGCCCCGCTGGAACAGCTCATTGGGTCTGCCGCCGGTCCCATCTTCGCCCATGATTACAGGTACATTTCTCTGGGAGGCACTAGCGGAAGAGGCGGTATCAACCATATCCTCTCTAGCGAAGCCAAAGTTGATCTCCATGTCGCGTAGCATTTCAGCTTTACGCTCCTGAAGACGGGCTTCATAGGCTTGGTATTCTGCCTTGGTAGGGTTTTTGTCATTAATGAAATTACTAAGCGCACGCCCAATGAGGCCATCAACGCGCTCACTTTCTCGCTCAAGCTGTTTAGTCTGCCCTGCGCTCAATGGTTTGGCTTGCGGGGTAGGCTTGCGAGTCATCACGTCGAAAAGACTCTTCGACTTATTAACAGATACTCCTTTGTAAGACTCCGGTACTGATGCTGCAGAGTCGCCTTGTAAAGGAGCTCCATCAACCTCAAGCGTATACCCCTGCTCTGCTAGAGCGCCAATAATAGTGCTTAGGCCATCTGTATCAGCCTGACTACTCTCGAACGTGGCACCCGCCTCCGCTTGGTTAATACGCTTACCGGTGTTAATTAAGTCCGCAATATTGATTCCTTTGGACTTACCTTCACTATTTTTGAGCGTTACAAATGGCACACCCTTGCGCTTTTGGTTGAACTTACTTCGTTGAGTCATCTTCTGTATTGACTCAACAATAAACTCACCAAGAGGAAGCCGACGGCTGTTGCCATTCTTATCTTGGAAGGTATACAGACTGCCATCGAGCTGGTTGGCCTCGATGTTGAAGTTACCGTCGCTGCCTTGGACTAAGCCGACCGACGTTTGCGGATTACGCTCTTGTATCTCAGCCGCTTTATTTAATGCTGCGTCACTGGCCAGACCCAGAGGGCTACTGGCCCAATTAACATCGGTACCAAAAGTAGCGTTGTAACGAGACCTAGCGGCGTCAGTCCCACTGTAGGTAGCGTCAGGTGAAGGTCTGGGCGCGTAAGGCTTAGTCCTCTCTAGATCTATGCCCTCAGCATCAACCTCCGATAGATTCTGTGCCTCAGGTGAAGCCTCTTCGGGATTCGTTTCAGTAAGATCTTCAGGGTCAACAACCATCTGGCGGCTTTGCTCTGCGTTGTACCGCTGCGCTCGCTCGCCTTGCGCCTTTTCGACAGAAGTTACCGTCGTGCTACCTTTCGCCCCTGCAATGACTTCCGCTGCCTTTATTGCTTCGAGCATGCCCTCGTTGGTTGTTATCTCCTCAGAGATAACCGCCCCGTCGGCATTCTTGGCTTGGACTACCACATCAGGGTTATCCATCATGGATTTAGAGGAGCTGTAACCAAGAGCTTTCGCTAAAGAAGGGTCAGATGCGTTACCTGTAATAACTTCATTTACAACCTTAGCATCCGAAGAGAAAATGGTTCCGCGCCCTTCAATAAAAGCGTAGTAAACATTCTCTCCGTTTCTCTTAACTCTGCCTTGGTTAGGGGCATCTGGCCCTAGAGTGGTATTTTCACCGGCAACCCACACCGCTTGCTTGCCATACTCGCCATCTTGCATAGCATCAAACTGCGCAGTTAGATCCGCAGTTGATTCGGGTGTAGTGAAGATAGAGTTGAGGGAGCCATACTGGTCTACCCTCATCTCTTCGTCGAGCTGCTGTTTTCTACCTTGTCGGGTAAGGTTTTGGGCCTTGTCGAAAACTCTGCTAACCGCTTCTGGGGTTGTTGCTATAGCACCACCGGCACCGCCCATAGCGGTACCAGCAATCGCGCCTAAGAACGCTGCTTGTCCTAAACGCATTTGGGCATCGTCTATACTGTAATTTTCATCGACAGCTAAACGTTGCCCTACTAATAATCCTTCCTGTGCTGCTTCAGTAGCACCTTCGGTGAGAGAGCTAACCCCTGCACCTCTACCGATGTTCTTGGCGAATACGTTGAGTATGCCGTCGGGATCTGGCCCCGCCTTTGATTTCGCTAGGCCAGCCAACTTGCCAAATAAAAACGCTTCACTACCCACTTCGATGCCGGTCGAGGCGGCACCCACTAGAAGGGACTGTAGGGCTCGATCAGCAGTCAGATCTTCACCTGCATCATCAAACTCGCCGAAGCTTTCACCTGTATTAAGTGGGTATGTACCCGCCGTGACACCCACGGTCGCACCGCGCTTGCCGCCCTTCTTAAAGGCACCCCATAGAGCATCGGCAGCTTGCTCTTCTGCCTCATCAAGAACTTCACCACGGGATTTCTTTTGGACTAAATCAGTAACTAAACGTCGGGCAACTAGCTCCGTTCCCTCAGACATCAGCTCTTTAAGAGCCCCTTTACCGACTATCGCCCCAACTGTGCCTCCAGGACCACCCACCGCAGCGCCAAGTAAACCGGTCGCGATTGTTTCTGCAGCGTAAGGGGTTACCTGTCCAAGGCCCATGCCTACTTGGTCAATAAAGCCACCAAAGGTAGGAGCATCAGTGAACTCTTCAAAGGTCTCGAACCCTTGTACTGCATTACCGGCTTGTCGTTGACGGTTACGGGCCGCAGCTACATTTGCAGCCGCACCTTCCTCATCACCAATAAGGGTATTGCCAAGAGCTTTGAAGTATTCAAGATTACTTGAGAAAGAGTTAGCGCCCTGACGCAGACCCGCTGTGAACGAGGATTGCGCAGGCACATCATAGCTGTCATAACCAACAGGCCCACGCGAGTCTTCGACTAACGCTTCATTAGATTGTTCGAGGCGCTCCTGCCCTAGTACCGAATCTGCTAATAGTCCTTGGAGATACACATCTCTCTCGGCCATTACATCTCCACTTGAGGGCGCGTGTTGGCCGCATCACGAACGAACCTTGAATATTGTGGCCCCACCACTTGGCGAAGAATGGACAATGGAAACTCGCCCTCTTCAATACCAGCGCCGTCTACAGTGTCGGTAAAGCCGAACGTATCGTTAGCCTCGTTAACTACGATCCTGTCAAACATATTATCGATTGAGACTTGGTTGTCTGGGTCGCGGCGGAATATGTTTTCAACGCGCTGAATTAAGCCAGGACGTTCTTCTTCAACATACTTCTTCATCGTAAGCCCCAGCATCTCGCGCATACCGCGTCCGTACTGTAACTGTTCGGGAGATCCTGGATCGGCCATCTCATACTGCGCACGCATCTCTGCTACGCCTGATAGGAACGTCTCATCACTCCAACTAACATCTCTGTCTCCGACCAGCTCTATCTGCGCTCTAATCCCTTTAGCAACCTCCACTCCGAGGGCTGATACATCTTTAGATATACTTCTTTGGTAATTCGCCAATCTAAGGCTTAGGTCGGCATTTCCACGAGCATCTCTGAATTGATCCTCAATCCCGTATTCTGTGTCGCCGGTCTGGCCAAAGTTCACGAGCTGATTAATGAGCTTAACTTTTTGGTCGGCATTTAAGCGTGGGTCAGAACCTGCTAACACTGCATAGGCGAGTGTCGCTTCTCGACCGCCAAGTGCTTGTGCAATTTGAGATGCGCTGGTGACATTAGCGGCCTGTAACTGGCTCGCTACCTGCTCTTTTTGTTGTTCAGTCGGAGTCCAACCCTTATCAACAATCAGCTCTCGCATATTGCCAAGCGTGATTGTTTGGTCTGGGGCGTCAATACCATCGAGCTTCGAGTCAGGCGTAACGGCGGTAGGATTGAGGTATTCAAAGTCCGCCCTCATTCGCGCCAGCTTTTGATCATGGGCCATGCGGCCACGCGGATTATTAGGACCGCGTGCTTCTAATCGCTCAATATCAGCGGCCAAAGTAGATCCATATTCTGCAATTTCTTGGTCTTTCTTTTCACCTAACTTTGCTGCCCGTTCGGGTACTCCTGACGGCATCTGGCTATTTAGC